>ULYD01075288.1_pt1 | contig 9329 bp, 3 predicted proteins | sample 1961831 | NCBI WGS metagenome assembly ULYD01 (sample SAMEA4835854, study PRJEB28245) | human gut metagenome | biome: gut microbiome; material: fecal sample | place: Denmark | collected 2008 | reverse complement strand
TAGATTTCATTTACAACTACTTCAGAGCCGGCAGGAATCTTCGTGATCGTTACAGAATTCTTACCTGCTGCGCTAAATGTAAGTTCTTCGATTCTGGTTTCTTTTTTCTTATCCAGTGTTGTGATATCGATCTGGAATACGAAGGTTGCATTGTTACCGAAGGTAGCATTGTGATCTTTCAGTTCCTTCTTGATCACCAGATCACCGTATCTTACATGCTGTTCCGTTTTCAGACCAACTGCACTGTTGTATTCTTTGGTCAGATCGTAGATCCAGTCATCACTTGTCTGATCGTTATTGTAATAGTTGTTGGTCGGAAGTGATACAAGGTAAGGAGTAAAGGTATAAGTATAATTGGTTGTAATCACTTTTGGTGTATCTACAAGGTAAAGTCCGGTATCCAATTTATCTTGGTAGCCTCTTCCGTTCTGCAGTGTAACAGTTTCGGTTGGATCAACAACTGTATTTCCCTCAGAATCTGTCAACTTACCTTGTGCTTCTTTGGCACGTTCTGCCCAGGTAGCAGCTGCCGCATCCAGGTTATCAGCACTTACGGATGAAAGATCCAGTTTTGAAAATGCACCGATTCCGGTATAGTTGCCGGATTCATCAACCGAAGCAACTTTATACAGGTTTACCGGAATGCTTGCACTTAGAAGTTCACTGCTGTTCCCACTAATGTCGAATTCGATAGAACACTTTTGTCCGGTATTGATCGCGTTTGCGGCTTTCGCACCCGGAAGAGTGAGCAGTGGAAATGTAAGAGCGACAGCTAAGAGAAAAGTGCTTCCCTGTTTTAATCGTTTATTCATCATCGCCTCATGTCCTCCTTAAAAATCTTGGTTATTCTTTGTGAGCTTTTCTCTTGGAAAGGAATCGCAAGAGAATGATCACAAGAATCGTGATTGAAAGTCCTAAAATTAAATAGAGCATATAATAATTCTGAATGGCTTTTACCATAGAATCTGTAACTGATTCGGTAGCATCCTCTTCGCCGTTATATGGAACTCTGGTTCCTCTTACGAGAAGACGATGGGAGTTGACTCCGTATGGTGTACAGGTAAATAAAGTTACCTGATCTTTTCCTTCTTCAATCTGGAGTGCTTTCTCCAGTGTTTCATGATCGTCTTTGTCTACCATCGGAAGAATCTGGTCTACCTTGTAGGCAAGGACTTCATCCAGTACATGGATGTAAAATTTATCGCCAACTTTGAGCTGATCGATATCGGTAAAAAGCTTTGCGCTTGGAAGTCCACGGTGAGCTGCGAGAACACTGTGGGTACTCTCCCCTCCGATCGGAAGCTTTGTGCCGTTCAGATGTCCGACGCCGGTCTGCAGATCCTTGTCACCGGTGCCATGGTAAATGGCAAGCTTGATGTTGATCTTCGGAATGGAAAGATATCCCATTACTCCGTCATCTGCAACGTTCAGAATCTTCCAGTATTCGGTGCCTTTGATGTCATTTTCATCTTCACCAAATACATCTCCGTAGAGGTTGTTCTGTTGAATGGTATCATTGAAAGCTTTTGCCTTTTCCCACTCAGAGGTGAAGTCCTCCGGTTCCATGTCCTGTATTGTATTGTCATAGCTGCTGATCAGCTGATTCTGTCTGTAGGTGTTCCACTGGTTGGATACCGTCGGGTAGATCAGAATCCCAAATCCTATCAAGAATAACAGACCGAAAAGGAAGGTTGAGATTTTTCTTTTCATAGGCATATTCCCTTTCTCGTTCTTATTCTCTTTTTAAGAGGTCTCATTTTTTTTCTTTTGAAGCTTCTTCTCCTTTAAGTATAACATAAGGATGAAGATTGTGGTAATTACAAGACCAATAATTACCCATAAAAGATAATTTGTATGAAGACTGATTCCGCTGAGCGGTGTCTTCTCATCGGCAACTTCCTGTTCCACATAAGGTACTCTGTGACCACGGACCAAAAGCCGCTCGGTATTGACTCCGTATGGAGTACAGGTAAGAAGTGTTACAAGATCTTTTCCTTCTTCTACTGCAAGAGAGGAAGTTTCCTCCGGTTTTACTACGGAAATCTTGTCGACTTCATAACATAATGTTTCGTTTAATACATGGATCAGAAAATGATCGCCTTCTTCCAGCTGATCCAGATCGGTAAAAAGAGACGCACTCGGAAGTCCACGGTGTGCGGAGATAACGGCGTGTGTACTTTTACCGCCGATTGGAAGAGAGCTTCCTTCCAGATGTCCGGCTGCCTGTTTGAGAACATTTTCGTCGGTAGTGTGGTAGATCGGAAGTTTGATGTCAATCTTCGGAATCTCCACGATTCCCATCATCTCGTCACCGGCAATATTCAGAGCATCCATGTAGGACTGATCTTCTTTGTCACTGGTTGCGGCTACTGCAAATGAGTCAGGAAGAATACTTGGAAGTAAGGCTTCATTGTAAGCTTCTGCTTTCTGCAGTTCTGCATCATAATCAATCTCATGTGCTGCATCCTTTTCAGATACAGTCTGTTCATAACTGCTGATCAATTGCTTCTGTCTGTAGTTATTCCACTGATTAGCTACGAAAGGATACAGCAGTAAGGACAAACCGGCTAAAAATATGATTCCAATCATTAATTTGCTTGTTTTGCTTTTCATCCGAATTCTCCTTGCTGTTGTATTATTTTTTATGAATCCGGGGCGACCTGCCCCGGATTCAATATCTGATTATAAATAATTATTGCAATTATTTGTTGTCTGATTTCTTGCGGCTTGCGAAGAACAGACCAGCTGCTGCGATCATGATAACGCATCCAGCGATTGTGAAGATTGTTGTACCGATACCACCGGTTGATGGAAGAGCGGAAAGTTTTGTATCATTTAACTGACCTTCATTATATAATTTAGCTGTAGCAACATCTCCATTTACAGTAAGTGTAAGAGTTTTACCATCTGTATTGATAGAATATCCTTCTGGTGCTTTAGTTTCTTCGAAATGATAAGAACCAACATCTAAACCTTCTACATCAATCATACCGTTTTCATCTGTTACAAGTGTTGCTGTAGCATCTTCTGCATCCGGAGCATATTTATATTTTCCATTCTCCTGCTTTGTGAATGTTAATGGCACTTCTTCGCCATCTTTATACAATACGAATTCAGCGTTTGCTAAAGCATTATTTACATTGCCATCACCATATTTCAGTAAAACAAGTTCTCCAGTAAATAACTTAACTGGGACATTATCAGCACCGTAGTCTACACCAGCTGCATGACTACCAGCTTTGTTTTCTACTGTTGTTTTGGTTACTTTTGCAGTATAGGTAACTGTGATTTTCTTTCCAGCGTTCGGATTGTCTGTACCAGCAACTAAAGTGTTTAAATTAACGGTAAATCCTTTACCATCTTCATTTACTACGATTTCTCCAACTTGCCCATCTTTGCCTTCCATAGTTACACTATTAACTGCATTTGGACCTGCTAAATAATATTCAGCACCTTTAATTTGATCAGTAATTGTAAATGTTCTGTTTTCAGTATTAGCTGCATCAAGAAATGGTACATATGCTTCGATTGTATAAGTTACGATATCTCCGATTGCTACTACATGATCGTCATCAGCTACTGTTTTGTCTACAGTTGTTGGAGATTTTTTAGCTGTTACTTCTGCATCTGTTAATGCTGGATATGGTTCTCCAAATCCTACATATGCTGTTGCTGTTTTATAAGTAAATCCTGTTTCTTCTGCTTTGATTGCATAAATACCAGCTGCGCTTACTTCGATTTTTGTTTTATCTGTTGATTCTGTGAAACCCTCAAGTGCTGCAACTTTACTTAATGCTAAGTCAATTTTTGCTGCTGTAGCAGTTTTTGCAGTTACACCTGTTGGTAATGTAACATTATTATCATTGTACTTAATTAATCCCCAGATAACCTGTTGCTGTGCATCATCTGAATCTGTAAGTCCGAATGCTTCTGTAAAGCATGCTCCTGCACCATTAGTAAATGCCCAACCAGAAGTTTTGGTTTCATCTTTCTGGATAATCTGCATGTACTCAACTTTATTAGCTTTATCAAAGTTTTTAAGTGTAATTATTGCTTTTGCATCCGCTGCAAACGCTGTCATACTCATTCCGAGTACCATAGCCAGTGTTAATAACACTGCAAAGATTTTTCTCATCTTCTTCATATTTTGTCTCCTTTTCTTTTAAGGGATTTGCCCATTTTTTATTGTCCCCTCATATGGGATAATAACGTTTTTGTGTGGCAAGAAGCCACTGAAAAATTAATTCTTACAATTATTTTTCCAGCACCTCCTTGCATTTGTTTTTATATAAAATCCATACGGCTGCAAACATAAGTAAGATACCGCCAATCATATACAAGTAAATTCCGGTGCCTCCAGCTGATGGGAGGGAATAGAGAATTTCGTTTTGTACAGTTAAGGTATATTTTCCATCTGTGCCCGAAAGTGTCCACATTGTAGGTGAATCTGCAAGTACTTTTCCACTCTTATCTGTTAAAGTAATCTTACCCTTTTCCTGTTTGAAATAAATCTTGTCTGCTAACAACATACAAGCTTCCGGTGCCTTTACTTCTTCCAGATAGTACTGTCCAGATTGAAGATTTTTGAGTTCAGCTTCTGATCTATCGGTATTTATTACCTGGATGGTTTCTCTTGTCTGATCCTTTCCAGACTCATCTGTATAAGCAAATTTCTGAAGTTCATATTCTCCCTTATCATTCTTCTTATACAGTTTGAATTCTGCACCATCAAATTTTGTTCCGGATACCGAAGTCTTGATCAAATCCAAATCTGCAGTTTGTTCTAAATAAGTATTAGTGATCTGAATTTCAGCGTTCTGTGTTTCGGTAAATGTGTACGTTCCAGCTGCAAACATAGACCACTGTTTTGATGCATCAAACGTAAGTTTATCCTGCCCGTCATACTTGATCTCACCATTTCTGAATACCAACGTGTCTTTTATTCCATTTCCACTATAGAAATAGCATTTTTTTAATTCTGCTTCTGGACTAAATCTAATTCCATTGGTTTTATCACTTATCAATTTCACTATCGCTTTACGTTCACTGATACTTACCGGTGTGTTTGTCCACACGAAATATCCTTCGTTCGCAGTGAGCTTTGCAACAATTAAATTAACTTTGTTTATAGAAAACGTTTTTGGTGAGCACATAGTAGTATTTCTAGATTGTTTATATTCTTTTATTGATGCTTGCTTTGTACTTACTGAAAAATCATTCGAATCTGTAACTTGTTGTCCATTGACAGTGACAGTTACATCGTATCCATCTTTACCGTAATTACTTTCACTGACTTTGTATGTGCCATCCAAACAATCTTCCAGTTTCCAGGTATATGTCCATACTTTTTTGTCATCACTGCCCTTAAGAATATCGTTTAATTTACTTACATCCATTACAAGCTGTTTAGTCGTATTTGTTTCAGCTTGAATCAATGTAATTGTATAAGGAGGATTTGCATCAGCCAACTCTTTAATCTGTGCTTTTGTAAGTCCTTCAAACGTTTTGGTCACTTCAATAAACGGCTTATCCTCTTGATCTTTCTTCTTATTCAGAATCGTAGTGGTCATTCCATCACTTGATTCAGTAACCTGACCGTAAAATGCCTTTGTCGCATCTGTCTGGACTTCTTCTACTGTGTAATGGATATCTGTTTGTTTGATGCCATCTGTAGTTTCATAGTAGTATGTATCCGGAAGATTATCCCAAGTATGCGTCCATTGGTTTGTTCCTGACAAATTAACTTTCATGGACGTCGGAAGAGTTTTTACATCTTCACTGGTAAGATACTTCGGATTATCATCGTTTATTTCAGAATCCGCCGCTTTTGTTACATAGGCCTTCAACTCGACATCAACTGCTACTTTATCTGAGTCATTTTCCCACTTCTTATCCACTGTGTGAGAAACTGTACTGTCATTTACCTGTATAACAGGTTTCGCATAAGGTTTCGTATATGTTTTGTTATTGTACTTGTATGTTACATTAGCTGATACGTTTGAATAGAATCCATTTTGTTCTGAAGATGTTCCATTATTCCTAGTATCATTTCCAGGTTTTTTGCCTGTACCAAGATATTCGTCTGTATTTTTATCACCAGTGCCTGTATAGCTTCCATTCTGATACTCCAGATAGGCTTTTGTTGTTGGCCGGATTTTTGCTGTTACATAATATGTGTAACCTGATTCCAGCTTATAGCTAGGTTCAAATCGCATAATAATCTGAGTCTTGCCATCTGAGTCTTTCGCTGTACTGACAGTTATAATCTTTGATACGGCTGCTTCATTTCCTGAAGCATCTTTCAGTTTGGTGATAACCTTTCCAGTTTCATCTTTGACAACCACCTGTAAATTTTGATTAACTAATTCAACTTCATCGGTTAACGTATCGGTTACAGTTACATCTGTACAAAGAAGTTCTGTTGCATCTCTGATGATTGAATCAAAGGCATTTTTCAAATTACTTGAATCTGTACCGTTGTAACTACCGGTTACTGTTCCACTCGGAGCACTGCTGATCAGACTTGATAAATTACTGTAACTCTTTTGAGGACCAACTCCGACTGTGTAGAAGTAGTTCATACTCATTGTTCCAAGTTGAGCTTGGGCATTAGTCATTGCGTCTTTATCATATCCTGATCCGCTACCATAAACCCTTTCTTGTCCATATATATTTGTATCGTAGTACAAAGTCGGATCTCCATCTGATAGAAATACAACTATTTTTGTTGCATTGGTTCTTCCTTTTTTAAGTAATTCGTCCGCTTTTCTCAATCCAGCTTGATAATTTGTTCCACCTGCCTCCCAGTTATTACTCTCATAATTTCCAACACTGGTGGGATATGTAATCGAGTCCTTTGTCCAATTTGTTTTGATACCCGCTTGTGTATCAAACGCCACAACTGCAAATTGAGCATCTACATTTTTCTTGTTTTTCAATTTCGCAATAGCATCTTCTACAGCTTTTTGCTGATTGTAGAAACGACTTTCTGAATTGGTTCTGTAATCTGACAAATACTTTTTGGAACTATCTCCACTATATGTCATTGCCCATTTCATACTGTTCGACGTATCCATCACGAACAGTACATCCAGCTTATTCGCATAGGACTCGCTTCCAACTGCACCTGAAACATTTAATGTAAGATTGTATGTACCATCTTTATTCTTAGCAATATACTTTTCATGAGACAGTTCTTTCTTTGTTTCAACAATGCCCGGTGTCGGAGGCTGTACTGGTGTGCTTGCTGAGTTGATAATCTGGTATTCACCACTGGCAAGCTTTCCAAGTTCTTTACTACTGTCTGTCTGGTATATCTTTGCACTTAAGCTGCCACTATTAGCAGTTACTGTTACTTTCCATGACTTTGTAGGTGTAACATAACCGTCTGGTGCCTGTGTTTCTGTTAATGTATAGGTTCCGGCTATGAGCTGCTGGAACTGAACCAATCCATCACTTTCGGAAGCTGCATACATTGTGGTCTTTGTGCTGTCATTCGTTAATGTAAACTGTGCACCAGGAAGACCTTTTTCTTCTGCATCTGTTTTATAGAATGAAATGTTTGTCATCTTTGTTTTATCGACTTGCTGTATCTTCGCTGACGGAAGAGTAAACTTCATCTCACAATTAGATGCGCCTGCACCACGTTCCATATAAAGAATTGTCAATGTATGAGTCTGCTGTTTTTGTGCTTCTGTCAGATTTGCTGCCTGACCAATATAATTCCACAAATCAACGTTTCCTGTTGCTGCACTATGAATACCGCCAAGGTCAATGACTATTTTCTTACCATCGAGGACTACCCATAAATCATCGTCACCTGTGAATTTGTAATTAAGTGGTCCTACATAATCACCGATTTTGAATGTGACATCATATCGCATTCCGAAATAATAGTTATGGCTTTTTTGACTCTCTTCATAAGAAGGTAGCACTTTGTCTAACGGATAGAAATTGTTTCCTGCGCCTGTAACCCAATCGTTATCCTTATTTCTTACGCCCTTAAGTGTATAAGTATCACCTTTTCGGGCAAATTCCAAAGTGTAATCTTTATACACTTTTCTCAGATTTCTCGTTTTACCTCCGCCGAAGATACTTCCTCCGAATTGAACGCTATAATCGCTATCCACAAAAAATCCCGGTTCTGCGTAATTGAATATTACATTACCGTTATTATCAATTTCTTTTAGCAATCCTGGGATTGTACTACTTCCTCCAGTGTAACAGTTTGCATCTTTTGTATCGTTATTACTATCCTTCAAACTAATCTTATACTTTTGATACTCCTGATAATTTTGATTAACGTTTGGATCATTCGAATTCGAGCCTGCAATAAGTTTTTGATTATTAACAATGTTTGGTGACTTATCATTTGTCAACTGATTAAATGAATAATAGGTACCATTTTTTGCTCCTGCTTTAACGGTATAGTCATAAAATTTAGTGCTTCCAGCAATCGTCTCATCTTTAGGAGTATAATAAACCTTAATTGTGCAATCACTTACGAATTTGATTTCATTAAGATCTGATATGCGTTCGAAGTTTCCATCTGTAGTACTCTTCGCTGCCCAATTTATTTTCCAGTTATCAGCTATGTCATAATTGCTTATGCTTTCCCCAGGTGATAATTCCTTTTTGCTTGCATATATCATAGGCTTTGAATTCTGGGTATCATCATAGTATTCAATGGTAACGTTAACCTTCGAATTACCTTTCTGAACAATGACATATTTTGAAAAATGCGGAGCATCAAATACAACTTTTCCTTCTCCATCAACAGCACCCTTCATGTCTTCCGCTACGTTATTATCATCCACATGCAGTACTGCTGCATTCTCGCTGGATGTGATTTCCGGGGTGTCTACGCTGACCTGAACCGGAGTGGTTGGCTGTACTTCGGAACCGTTTACCAGGAATTTGATATCGTAGGAGAAGATATTCTTGATGGAAAACTGTTCTTCGATCGCTTTTTCTTCTACTGCTTTTTCGATTTCCTTTACTTCGTCTTCTGAAGTGATCTCTGTTACGGAAAGCTGTGCGTCTGCAGGAAGAGCATCGGCTGATCCATTTACTTTAACAGTAGCATTTCCTACTTGTACTGACCATTCTTTTTTCGAAGGTATTTCGATGTCAGGTGTATCAGACACATCTTCGGTAATCGTATTTTCAGTAGACACATCTTCAGTAGTTGTATCTTCAGTAGTTGTATCTTCTGTAGCCTCATCTGCCGCCGGTTCTGTTACGACTTCGACCTGGCTCTGGCTGTCTGTGTTCTGTGGCTCATCTGCCGCCGGTTCTGTTACGACTTCGGCCTGACTCTGGCTGTCTGT
>ULYD01002614.1_pt1 | contig 9337 bp, 8 predicted proteins | sample 1961831 | NCBI WGS metagenome assembly ULYD01 (sample SAMEA4835854, study PRJEB28245) | human gut metagenome | biome: gut microbiome; material: fecal sample | place: Denmark | collected 2008 | reverse complement strand
CCGTCAAAATTGCCTGTTTTGGCGGATTTTTTAATAATTGTAACCTGATGTTTACAAAAGAGTAACAAAAAAATCTTGATTTATCTTATAAGTTGATATATTATATTATTAATAATAATGAATAAGTGCGCTAAGGCGTAAATTTATAATGAAATACAAGGGGAAAAAATCGTGATAGAATTCAGAAATGTATCAAAGGTTTACGACAGCAACGGTACCCACGCCCTTTCAAATGTTAATATCAAAATTGAGGACGGAGAGTTTGTTTTCGTTGTAGGCTCTTCGGGTGCAGGTAAAAGTACATTTTTAAAACTCATTATGCATGAGGAAAAGCCAACTGAGGGTGAAATTATTTTTAACGAATATTCATCTGCCACTCTTAAGAAAAAGCAGGTTCCTTATTACAGAAGAGAAATGGGCATAGTGTTCCAGGACTTCCGCCTTATTCCTAAAATGTCGGTTTATGACAATGTTGCGTTTGCAATGCGTGTTATCGGCGCTAAGGAAAAGGAAATCCGTAAGAGAGTGCCATATATTCTTCAGCTTGTAGGTCTTTCTCAAAAGGCACGTTCGATGCCTAATGAGCTTTCGGGCGGTGAGCAACAGAGAGTTTCTCTTGCAAGGGCGCTTGTTAATAATCCTAAGGTTATTATTGCGGACGAGCCTACGGGTAACGTTGACCCTGAAATGAGCCACGAGATTGTAGGTCTTTTGACTAAGATTAACAATGCCGGCACAACTGTTATTATGGTTACTCACGAGCACGATTTGGTGCGTTCGTTCCAAAGACGTGTTATTGTTATTAAAAACGGCGAGGTTGTATCCGATACTCCCGACCCTACCCATGCTCAGTTTACAGGCGAAAACCCTAAAGCGGACACCGATATGTTCTTTTTTGACGAGGACGTTGAGATTGATAATGTTGACGTTTTGCCTAAGGACGAAAACGAAGAGGATATTTTTGATAACCTTGAAAGCGTTGTAAGCGACGAGAGCGCAGAGGAAGAACAGGGAGGTGAGCAGTAATGACAGGTGCAAGTTTAAAATATTTAATAAAAGAGGGCTTTAGGAATACTTGGACAAACAGAATGATGTCTATTGCATCAATTTGCGTTCTTATGAGTTGCCTTGTTCTTATCGGCTCTGCTTCAATGATATTCCTTAATATTGATTCTCTTCTCGGCAAAATTGAAGAGGAAAATGTAATTATGGTTTATATCACGGATGATGCAACACCCGATGATATTACAAATATGCAAAACGAGATTACTGCTTGCGGAAATATTAAAAGCGTTGAATTTATTTCAAAGGAAAGCGCTTGGCAGGAACAGCTCAACACCATGGAGAAGGCTCAAGCAGAATTCTTTACTCAGATAAGCTCCGATATTCCGCTTCCGAATGCCTATAAGGTAACGGTTGAAAATCTTGATAAATTTGACGAAACGGTTAATAAGCTTAAAAAAATACAGCACGTTGATACTATCAGAGAAAACAAAAATCTTGCTAAAAAGCTTGTTGCGTTAAGGCAGGGAATTACGGTTATTTCCTTTGTTATTATCGCAGTATTGTTTGTTATTTCTCTTTTCATTATTTCAAACACAATTAAACTTACGGTTTACAGCCGCCGTTTAGAGATAAGCATTATGAAATCAGTCGGGGCAACGAATTCGTTTGTCCGTTTACCGTTTGTGGTTGAAGGTATAATCCTCGGTATCACATCGGGCGTTATCAGTTTAGGCTTTGTGTGGGGACTTTATGAACTTGCGGTTAAAGAATTTTCTGATATCCTCAGTTCGTTTAACGGCTTAGGCTTCCTTAAATTTACCGATTATGCACTTCCGATGCTCGGAATATTTGTTGCTATCGGCGTGTTGACCGGTGTCGGAGGTTCAATTATTACAATGAGTAAATATTTAAATAAGGAAGGCAGTGAAATAAGTGGCATTTAGTATGAAACGAACATTGTCATTGATTTTAAGCTTTGCATTTTTTATATCAAGCTTTGGCAGTGCTTTTTCGGCTCAGGCTAAGTCAACATCACAGCTTAGAAGTGAAAAGCAAAAAATTCAACAGCAGATAGACAGCGCTCAAAGCAAGCTGAATAAGCTTTCTGCCCAAAAGCAAAAAAATGAGGAATATCTTGCAACGCTCAGGTCAAAAATAAACTTGATGCAAGACAAGATTGATTCTCTTGAAGATGATAAAGCTGCATTGCAAGCGGAAATTGATGCAATTCAGGTAAAAATCACGCAAACAGAACAGGATATTGCAGACGCTCAGGCAAAAATTGACCAAAAGCAGGCTGAATTTGACCAGACCTATCAGGTTTATTGCCAAAGGCTTCGTGCAATGTATATATCAGGCTCTGCATCTACTCTTGAGGTGCTTTTAACTTGCAAGGATGTAAGCTCAATGCTTACACGTGCGCAAATGGTTAAGTCGGTATCTCAGCAAGACAGCGCAATTCTTGACGAGCTTATGACAAAGATGCAGGAAATCGAGAAAGAAAAGAAAAAGCTTGAAGAAAAACGAAACGAATTAACTAACGATAAGCAGCAGCTTGAATCTAACAAGAAGGAGCTTCAGTCAAGTATTGATGAAATTGATTCATCAAAAAGCGAACTTGATGCCGAGGTTGCAGAGTGTAACGAGGTTATGAAAAGCCTTTCAAGCCAGTCGAGCGAGTATAAGGAGCTTATTGAAACCAATCAGGCGCAGCTTGAGCAGGTTGAAAGCGAAATTCGTGCGGCAATTGCTTCCGCTTCAAGGGGAAGCGGCTCAATTTCAGGCTCAACGGGTAACGGCTCAGGCGAGCTTGGTTATCCGACGGATTCGAGAAGAATATCGGCAGGTTATCCTAACTATTCATCGGGCGGATACCACGGCGGTATTGACTTCCCGGTAGGAACAGGCTCAAACGTATATGCTGCGGCTTCGGGTAAAGTTATTCTTGTTAAATATCTTAATTACAGCTACGGCAGATACATAATTATTGACCACGGCAACGGACTTTCAACGCTTTATGCTCATAATTCAAGCATTGAAGTAAGTGTAGGACAAAAGGTGTCAAGAGGTCAGGTTATTGCTCACAGCGGTTCAACAGGTAATTCAACAGGTCCGCACTGCCATTTTGAAGTTCGTGTAAACGGTAGCAGAGTTAATCCTAACAACTATTTATAATTTTAATATTTTTTATACTAAGGGGTGTAGCCAATGAAACAGAAGAGTTTTTTAACTAAAATTTTAGCTGTTTTGTTGGCTACTGCCTTTTTTACGGCTTCCCCTGCTCATATTGTTGCGCTTGCAACAGGCAATTCTCAATCCGATGAATATGCCGGTATGACGGCAGAGGAAAAACAGGCGGCAATCGAGCAAAAAATCAAGGAACTTGATTCAAAGCTTTCTTCTCTCGGTAAGGAATCAAAGGAAACCGAGGAATATATTAATGCGCTTGACGAAAAAATTTCTTATTTGAAAAAACAGCTTGAATATTCTGAAAATAAGATTGATTCCTCAAAGAAAAAAATTAATGATTTGCAGCAGCAGTATAAGGATAACGAGGCGCAGATTGCCGAACTTACAACGGATGTTGCAAATTTAGAGGTAAAAAATGCACAGCTTGAGCAAACGTTCAGCCAAAGCTTAACACTTTATTATCGGCGCATTCGTGCAATTTATGTCAGCGGCGAAACAAGCACAATAGCAATGCTTCTCACCTCACCCGATATTTCAACTCTTCTTACAAGATATGAAATGATTAAACGTGTGTCAAAGTGTGATAAGGAGCTTTTGCAGTCTGTTCAGTCGCAGGCAAGTGAGCTTTCAAAAACGAAACTTGAAATGCAGGATAAGCAATCTACGCTTCAAAATGACCAAGTTGTGCTTAAAACAACACAGCAGAATTTAACGACTTCTATTTCAACTCTTGAAACTCAGCAGCAGGATTATTCCCAAAAGCAGGATGCTTATCAAAGTCAAAAAAGTGAGTCGGACAAGCTTTTGAAACAGCTTGACGAGCAAAAGCAGACTTTCAGCGAATACAGAAATCAGGATCAGGCGGAGCTTAACGCAGTTAATGCAGAGATTGCAAAGGCGGCAGAAGCTTATAAAAAGAAGCTTGAGGCTGAAAAGAAAAAGACAACAACCACAAAGCCGACCGTAACCAAAAAGGACGAAAGCGAAAACGGCGGTGAAACTTCTACTACGAAGCATACGACAACTGCACAAGAAGAGAACAGCGGCAGGCTTAGGATGACATATCCTGTTCCGAGCCAAACAAGAATTACGTGCGGTTATCACGGCTATGCAGGGCATACGGGCGTTGATTTCTCCTGTGCGGCAAATTCAAAAGTTGTTGCGGCTGAATCGGGAATTGTTATTATTTCAAAAGACTTGACCAATTCCGACGGAACATACAGAAGCTACGGCAGATATATCGTAATTATGCATGATAAAACCGATTCTGCCGGAAATTATGTTTACACTTTGTATGCTCATAATAATTCAAGGCTTGTAAGCGCAGGGCAAAAGGTTAAAAAGGGACAGCAAATAGCTTGGAGTGGCTCGACGGGCAATTCAACAGGTCCGCATTGCCACTTTGAGGTAAGAACACCGAGCGCAAATTATGATGATTGTGTAAATCCAACCTTTTATTTACCGTGATAATGGTATATAATAGATATATATTTATTTTAAGGGAATGTGAAACGTGAATAAAAAAATATTATCATTAGCTTTGGCAGGTGTAATGCTTGTTTGCAATATGTCTGGTACAACGGCATTTGCTGCACAGGCAACTACACAGGCTGTGCAAGCGCAGGCGCAGACAACGGCGGCTCATAATGAAAATTCAACCTCCACAAGCGGCACAACAATGAGTGCCAAGGAGGCTGAAAAAAAGCTTAAAGAGCAGCAGGCAGAGCTTGAAAAAAATCTTAAAAAAACAGATGCTAAGCTTAAGGAACTTGAAAAAAGTTCTAAGGTTACAGAGGAGTATATTGACACCCTTGACCAAAAAATAGGCTACATAAATGAGCAGCTTACTCTTCTTGAAAACAAAAATCAAAAAATTCAGGAAGAAAAAAATGCACTTGAAAAGAAGATAAAATCAAATCAAAAGCAGGTTGATGCTCTTCAGGCGGAAGTTGACAAGGCACAGGCTGAATATGATGCGCTTTACAGCGAATTTCAAACGGTTTATAATGCGTATTGCTTTAGGCTTAAGGCTATGTATATGAGCGGAAGCTGCAATATTTTCACTGCACTTTTGACTTGTAAGGATATTTCGAGCTTTTTGACAAGATATGAAATGATTAAAACCGTTTCAAAAAGCGATTCTGCCTTGCTTAAAGAGGTAAACTCCAAAATGGCGGAGGTTACCAATAAAAAGAACGGCCTTGCAGATAAAAAAGCGGCGTATGATAAGAAAAAGTCTGAGCTTGATTCTCAGAAAAAACAGCTTTCATCAAAGCAAAAGAGTATTGAACAAAACAGTAATTCAATAGCAAATAAAAAGGCTTCTCTTGCAACTGACAGGGCTGAAAGTGATAAACTTTTGGCTGAACTTACGGCGCAAAATAAGCAGTATACCGAGTTTAGAAATGAGGACAGCTCTTTAATTGAACAGGTTGAAAATGAAATTCAGGCTGTCATTTCAGGTGTTAAGCCGCCGGAAGAGGCAACAACTGCTGTTGCAGGCAAAAATTCATCTAAAATTGACAAGATTGACCAAAAAGGCAGTGATGTTTATTCAAAAAGCAACGCCGTTTTGAATATGACGTATCCCGTTCCCGGTCATCACGGTGTATCGGCAGGCTTTCCGAATTATTCATCGGGCAAGTATCACGGCGGTATTGATTTTCCTTGCTCAACAGGCTCAAAGGTTGTTGCGGCGCAAAAGGGTATTGTTATCACCGTTAAAAGGCTTAATTACAGCTACGGCTACTATGTTATGATTTATCACGGAACAGACGCTCAGGGCAGAAGTGTTGTTACCCTTTATGCTCATAATTCAAGAATACTTGTATCTCCCGGTCAAACGGTTAAAAAAGGCGAAGCTATTGCAAAGAGCGGCTCAACAGGCAATTCAACAGGTCCTCACAGTCATTTTGAGGTTCGACTTAACGGTTCACGTGTAAACCCTAAAAATTATTTAAGCTAATGAATAAGATTAATTATCAAAAAGAATTAGACAAAATAATAGAGCAAAATGTAAGAGAGGACCGAGTGCCCTCTCTTTTGCTACATAGCTGTTGCGCTCCTTGTTCAAGCTATACTATTGAATATTTGTCGCAGTATTTTAAAATAACTGTTTTATACTATAATCCGAATATTTCTCCAAAATCGGAATATGAAAAGCGCAAAAGCGAACAGCTTAGGCTTATTGACGAGATGAAAACAAAATATCCCGTATCTTTTCTTGACTGCGATTATGATTATGATGAATTTTTGAATATTGCAAAAGGATATGAAACTTGCAAGGAGGGCGGTGAGCGTTGCTTTAGGTGCTACCGCTTAAGGCTTGAAAGAACGGCAATTCTTGCTAAGAATAACGCTTTCGACTTTTTTTGCACCACTCTTTCAATCAGTCCGCTTAAAAATTCGCAAAAGATTAATGAGATAGGTTTTGAACTTGAAAAAAAATACGGCATTAAATGGCTGCCGTCAGATTTTAAGAAAAAAGAGGGCTACAAGCGCTCGATTGTGCTTTCCAAGGAATATAATCTTTATCGCCAAAATTTTTGCGGCTGTGCATTTTCTAAGGCGGAAAGTATTGAAAATAAAGAGTGAATTAATTATAATAAACACATTAATAAATGATTTTTTGGAGTAGATATGAATAAACCTCTTGCAGACCGTATCCGTCCTACTGAACTCGACGAGGTTGTCGGTCAAAGGCACTTGCTTGAAAAGGGTAAGGCACTCAGAAGCCTTATTGATTCGGGCGATATTCCAAATTTAATATTTTACGGACCGAGCGGAGTAGGTAAAACCACGGTTGCTTCTATTATTGCAAGTAAAACAAACAGAAGCCTGCGCAGATTAAACGGTACTACCGCTTCGACTCAGGATATCAAGGATATTGTCAGCGAACTTGATACTTTTTCTGCGCCTAACGGGATTTTGCTTTATCTTGATGAAATTCAGTATTTTAATAAAAGGCAACAGCAATCGCTTCTTGAATTTATCGAAAACGGAAAGATAACGCTTATTGCGTCTACTACGGAAAATCCGTATTTTTACATTTATCCCGCTATTCTTTCCCGTTCAACCGTGTTTGAATTTAAGGCGGTTGAAAGCGAGGATATTATCCCTGCTGTAAAACGTGGATTTAATATTTTAAGCGAAGAATATCAGGTTGAACTTGACATTGACGAAGAAGTGTTAAAGCGCATTTCAGTCGGCTGCGGCGGTGATGTGAGAAAGTCGCTCAACAGCGTTGAAAACTGCTTTTTTGCAGCACCTACCGTTGACGGTAAAAAGCATATTGAACTTGACCTTGCAAAGCAGCTTGTTCAAAAAAGTGCAGTTCGTTATGATAAAGAGGGCGACGAGCATTATGATATAGTTTCCGCTTATCAAAAGAGTATGCGTGGTTCAGACCCCGACGCTGCGCTTCACTATCTTGCAAGGCTTCTTGAAGCCGGGGATTTGCCGTCGGCTTGCAGACGTCTTATGGTTTGTGCCTGCGAGGATGTCGGGCTTGCTTATCCGCAGATTATCCCGATAGTTAAATCGGCGGTTGATATTGCAATGGCAGTCGGTATGCCTGAGGCTCGTATACCGCTTGCCGATGCGGTTATCCTTGTTGCGACAGCGCCTAAGAGTAATTCGGGATATGCGGCTATAAATAAAGCGATGGCTGACGTTAAAAACGGTAATTACGGTCCTATTCCACGTCAACTTCAAAACAAGCATTATGACGGTGAGGACGCAGAAGTTAAGGGGCAGTTTTATATCTATCCCCATGACTATCCGAATCATTGGACTTATCAGCAATATTTGCCGGATAAGATTAAAAATAAGAAATATTACGAATTTGGCTCTAATAAAAATGAACAGGCGTTCAAATCTTATTGGGATAAGGTAAAAAATAAAAAATGACGAAAAAGCAGAGAGTATTAAACGTTATAGAACTACTTAAAAAAGAATATCCAAACGCAATTTGCTCTCTTAATTCGTCAAATGCGTTTGAGCTTTTGGTGGCTGTCAGGCTGTCAGCTCAGTGTACGGACGCAAGGGTTAATCTTGTAACGCCGTCGCTTTTTGAAAGGTATAAAACGCTTGACGATTATGCAAATGCCGATGTTAATGACATTGAAAATTATATTAAGTCCTGCGGTTTTTATAAAAATAAGGCAACGTCAATTATCGGTATGGCAAAAATGATACGAGATGATTTTGACGGCAGAGTGCCTGATAATATTGATGATTTAATCAAACTTCCCGGTGTCGGCAGAAAGACGGCTAATTTGATAGTAGGCGATGTCTACGGCAAGGAAAGCATTGTTGTTGACACTCATATGATTAGAATTTCAAATCGTTTGGGGCTTGTTGATACAAAGGACCCGAAGAAGATAGAATTTGAACTGAAAAAGCTTGTTCCAAGTGATGAAGGCTCTGATTTTTGCCACAGAATAGTTCTTTTCGGTCGTGATACCTGTTCGGCAAGAAAGCCGCTTTGTTCTTCTTGCCCGTTGGCAGATTATTGTAAAAAAGTAGGAGTAAAAGCTAAATGAATTCAAATATTATACTTATCGGAATGCCCGGCAGCGGAAAATCAACCTGCGGTGTTGTTTCGGCAAAAATGTTACTTAAAAATTTTTATGACACCGATTTGCTTATCCAAAATCTTGAGGGGAAAAGTCTACAGGAAATTATAGATAAAAACGGTGTTGAATATTTTGCAAAGGCTGAGGAAAGGGCTATTTTGTCCTTGGATATTAAGGGTACCGTTATTGCGACGGGCGGCTCGGTGGTTTATTCCGATAAGGCGATGGAGCATTTAAAAAGCCTCGGCAAAATAATTTATCTTCATTTAAGCTATGAGGATATGTGCAAAAGAATAAGTAATCTTGAAACTCGTGGCATAGTTTTTCAAAACGGCGAAACGCTTGAGGATATGTATAACGAGAGGCTTCCGCTTTATAACAAATGGGCACAGGCGGTAATCAATTGCGGTCAAAATACGGTTGAGCAAACGGCAAGGGCAATTGTAAGAGCGAGCAAGTGACAAATAAGGCATTATCATTTTTTTATAATTTGTGCAATTTGAATACTTGAACATATTATAAAAAAGTGATATTATAGTAAAAATATTTTTATATATTTAAGAATA
>ULYD01031247.1_pt1 | contig 9365 bp, 6 predicted proteins | sample 1961831 | NCBI WGS metagenome assembly ULYD01 (sample SAMEA4835854, study PRJEB28245) | human gut metagenome | biome: gut microbiome; material: fecal sample | place: Denmark | collected 2008 | reverse complement strand
GTGGGCTGTACCACCGGTAGGGAATCACACCCTGCCCTGAAGATTTTCTATTCAATTACGGTGGAAGTATAGCACGGCGGCAGGTGGATTGCAAGGCCATTTTGCAAACCGGGACAAAACCGGGACGGTCAGGCTTTCGGGACGGAAGATCAAATATATGCTCTTCGCACGGCGGCTTCGGCTGCGGGACATGCAGAGAAGCATCGGAAGCACTGGCTTTTTGCACGGCCCTATGGTATCATTTCTCATAGAGAGCCGGGAGGCGCAGACAGGAAAAACAGCGTCTATTTCACATGCGCATCCGAGCAGCTCCAGCAAAAACAAGCTGTCTGCGTTTTTTGAAGGATCGCCGTGTGTCTCGGCAGCGGCGAAAACACAATGCACGTTCTCTGAATGAGGTGACCGGATATGGCAAAGAAAATGACGCGGGCCGCGCTGTTTTTCATGATCGGGACGGTCATTTTGACCGCTTTCTACGAAAAGACCGCTTACGGGCCGGTGCTTTCACTCGCCATTACCTTCGGAACGGCTTCCTACCACCTCGTCATGCGGCTGCTGGTGGGATGCGCATTTCAGGCAGTGATGCAGAATCATGCGGATCTCCGCAAGCGGTGGTACCGGGTCGGCAGGCGGGAAATGGCGGTCTATGAAGCGCTGAAGGTAAAGCGGTGGAAGCGCAGAATGCCCACCTATGACAACGCGCTGTTTGATCCGCGTCTGCATACATGGGACGAGGTCGCCCAGGCCATGTGCCAGGCGGAGCTGGTCCATGAAACGATCGCGCTGCTCAGCTTTCTGCCCATTGCGGCGGGACTTCGGTTTGGCGCATACCCGGTATTCATCGTGACCTCCGTTTTGTCCGCCGGATATGACCTGCTGTTTGTGATGATGCAGCGGTATAACCGTCAGCGGATCATGGCGCTGCTGGAGCGCAAGCGCACATCGTCCGCCTGCGCCGCACGGAGCGCAAGATGAACCCGTAACCGATCAGCAAAGGGCCGACGGTGTATCCCTTCTTGGGTTATCTCCGCGCTAAGAGCCGCCTTGCGGCGGTTGCGCTCCGAAACACGCCTGCGGGCGCAGTCCCGCGCACACCTTTCACCCGCAAGGGGTATGCAGCATCCGTAAAGCGGCACAGCCGCTAACGGCTGCCCTACCTTACCGTTGCGGAGAATTCACCACTTTATCGACAGTTTCGTTTCTGTCTTGTCTTGTTTCATTCTGCTGAAAAAATGATTTTTTTCGACTTTAAACAGCCAAAACCCGCCGGAATAACCGCGGCCGGATTCTGGCGGGCGTCCCTCGGTGGGACAGGAACTGAGAACGATATGAAGCTAAATCGCAAAGGTTTTACATTGATGGAGATGCTGATCGTCATCGCGATCGTTGCCGTGCTGATCTCCGTCGCGGTCCCGGTGCCTTCCTCGCAGTTGGAAAGGAGCCGGGAGGCGGTGGATCTGGCTAACGTGCGCTCCGCCTATGCGCAGGTCTCCACGGAGGCCCTGCTTGGAAATACCGGCGTCACCGTCACGGTCAAGCTGAAGCAGAAGCAGGCCGGGTGGCAGTCGGCGAACCCCGTGAACATCGGCGGCATCGTCCATTCCAAAAGCGTAGGTGACACGGATAACTGGAAAGGTGATGCCGCGCCGGACGGGTCCTGCGTGGTCTCCTATGATGAGACCCACGGTGTGGTGCTCACATAGAGCGGAACGGCAGCGCCGGGCGAGCCCAGCTATCCGTTCGACACCAAGCACACGGAGTTTTTTGGTGAGGTGCTATATAAAACCGAATTCTGGACAAGGGGAGATATGAAGAATAACCCAAATTTTGAGTTTGACTCCCGCTGTCCGGGCTCAAGCTACATCCCGCAGATCGAAGCAGCGCTCGAAAGCATGAACAACAGCCTTCTGCAGCAGGAGAACTGCACCTGGGCTTTTTTAGGGGACGAGCGCGAGTTGAAGGAAGCGAAGCGCTATCTTTTCTGGACCTCTCTTGACACGAACAAGGTCGGCGCCGGAAAGCAGATCCCCGTGCTCATCCAGACCGGTGACGGGAAATACTATGTCTCCGAAACTACAACCGGAGAGCGAACAAAAAAGAGCGAACCGCATAAGGGAGAAAAATACATTGCGGTGTCCGAACAGATCACAAGCAGAATAGAATATAAAAAGTTTTTGAAAGCTGATGCGCAATACTCTTCTTTGTCTGAAGCCTACGATGCCTATGTAAAGGCTCTGGCGAAAGACGAATACAAAGGTGTTCGTGAAAAGTGTTCGTGATTCACAGACTTCTGCGCCGTAAGCGGGATCACTGCTTCAGCCCTCGCATCCCAGCAGATATAAAAGCTCTTACGCATGGAAGCAGGTGCATTTATGGAATCGTCAGGTTTCCCTGTCATTCAACCATTCGCTTGCCTTTTCCTGATTTTCCCTGCTTCTATTATGTACCGTACATTGATGTACGGTACAAGAGTTTTTTCGTTTCAAGGGAAATTTTTTTCAAAATGTAGGAAATAGGCGTTTCCTGTTGGTTAAATCGCCAAAACTTCCCGTCGGTCTCTCCTTCGGCCGCTGCCGCCCGGGTCTGACCGGCATTTTCCGCCGCTATCCCCTGTTTTCCGGACGATCCCGCCAAAAAAAGCCCAGGAACGTTACGTTCCTGGGCTTTGTCTATGTAGGCTTTTGCGCTGATTTTAAAAGGTGATGACCTCTTTGTCCGTTTCAAACTGGGCGGGCTCGCCGTTTTTGATGCTGCGGATGGTATCCAGCATCTGATTGTTGTGCTCCTCCGCCTTGGGGTCATTGTTCCAGGTGTTCTCGTACTTGAAGATCACATGGGAGATGGAACGGCCCTTCTTATGCTTGCGGAAGGAGACCTTCAGGTTCGTATACTGGTTGATAAAGCCCAGATTCACCTCGATGACGTTGCGCACAAAGTCACCGGCGCTCTTGTACTTATCGTTGCAGTCGAAGAAATCCCGCAGGTAATCGATGGCCAGCACGATCTCGTCCGGATCGGTGGAGATATCCGGGAAGGCCGGGGTGTTCTCCCCCTTGATGATGATATTCACCCAGCTGGTCAGCAGCTCAAAGAGGCGGATGGAATAGTTGGTAGGCAGCTTGATGATGCTGTCATAGGAATAAAGGGTGAACATTTCGCTCAGGCCGATGAGGTACGGCTTCAGCTCGTCGCTGAGGCGGTAAGTCAAGGTGCCGTCCTTGTACTCCACGCTGCTGAGCCAGTGGAGGATCTTGTAGTTGGGCTTGCCCTTCTTATCAGGCACTTCCTTGTCCCGAATGAAGATGACCCGCTGCATGAGGCTGATGTTGATGTCCTGCATGGAGCGGTAGACATTGGTCTTAGGCACCTCCAGAAATTCCGCCAGCTGCGAGACATTGACCTTGTAGGTCCGCAGGTCCTTGTCCCCCTTCATGATCTGGGAGACTGCCAGACGGATCAGCTTGGATTCCATCAGCGTCAGATCGGACTGCTTGCTCCGCAGCAGCTCGTTGGCCTGCACGATATTGAAGTCCTTGCTGTAACGGATGGCAATGCCGCTTTCCCCGGACAGATTGTCCTCCGGCGTTTCCTGGATCAGCGTATAATTGTCACGCTCCTCAGCGTCTGCATTTACATCCGGGATCTGGATCTGTTTTTCTTCCATGTTCTTCTCCTCTGTGCGGCTTTCTGCAAATTCATTTATTATCATATTCTATTTACGAAAAAGAGTCAACCCAATTTTTCGAAGTTTGTGCTTTTTCCTTCCTGCCCCTTCGACCAGCCTGCTGTCTGCCCGGGCAGCCGCCCTGCCCTGCCGCGGCAGCCCTTCTGCTATTCACGAGGTTTTGATTCTTCTAAGCCGCCTATGAGCCGATTCTGCTTATGGAAAGCTGCATCATTCACGAGGTTTTGATCTCGTTTCGGCGATATACGAGGTTTTGATCTCTCCCCTCTCCCGCCGAAGGGCATTTACGAGGCCAATATCACTCCGGCAGCCTATTTACGAGGTTTTGATCTCGTCTATTGTACCATTTTCGGTATGATCGTCCGGAATTTCTGTTTATCGGTAAACTCTGTAAAGTATTATTGCTTTTCACTTATTTTTGTGAATTTCAACCTCTCTCATGGGGAGCAGCCCCGTTTTTCCTGCCTCTTTTCCGGCAAAAAGCAACGTTTTTCGTAGAAACCGCCCAATCTGATTCCCAATATCTTGTTGCTTTTTTATGAAAGTGAATCACATTTGGTGTCCGCCTCCGGCCTCTCCCAACGTCACCTATTTACGAGGTTTTGATCTCGTTTTGAGGGTTCCGCGCGTCGGTGAGAGATACAAACCTCGTGAATCAGCTCCCTGCGTCACGCCAGCAGAGAGATCAAAACCTCGTGCATTGGAGCAGGCCGAAAGCTGACTGAGTGAGATCAAGACCTCGCAAATAGCAGCCCGTCTGAGTGTCGGAGGCGAGATCAAAACCTCGTATATACATTATATATAGTATACCTATTGTCTTTCCTGAGATCAAAACCTCGTAAATCAAGTCTCCCTGGGTGAAAATGTGAGATCAAAACCTCTTAAATCATGTCAGAAACGACAAGTGGAGAGATCAAAACCTCGTGACTAATGCAGCCTTCCATAAGCAGAATCGGCTCATAGGCGGCTCAAAAGAATCAAAACCTCGTATATACGCGGGCACCGCCCATTTTTTCATGGTTAAAATGTTCTTAAATTAGAAGCTTTTCAAGAAATCGCCTGTGGATCTCCTAAATTTTGTTCCCGGTTTTTTCGTCATTTTTTGAGGGCAAAATAGAGACATTGGCCTCGTAAATCAGCTGATTCCGGTACCAAAAGAGAGATCAAAACCTCGTATCAAAAGATACATCCCTCGTACTTCAGAGATAAAACCCTCGTCTATATACGATACAAACCTCGCAGAAACGAGATACAAACCTCGTACCGGGAGGGGCGATACTTATTAAATAAAAATAATAAAATAGAAAAAGTTTTATAAAAGTAGGAAAAACCGACTGAAGTCCCCTATGGGGACTCAGTCGATTCTGCTTTTCGAAGAAAAAACCTTCTGATATTTACAGGGAAATACGCTCCTCCGGATTCCAGTCAGGAAAACTGATTCTTTTCCTTCGATTACGGCGTAGAAACAGACTCTCCGGAGCAAGAAGCTGGAAGAATCGAGCTACAAACACGCCTTCTATACGGTGCCCACCCGGATTTCCGAGCCTAAAATCTTCAGAACCAGCTATTCTGCCGACACAAACGTGCTGGAACAGGAAAATGCATGGGAGCGCTGACCGAAAATGGGCTTACAGGCAAAAGAACGCAGAGCCAAGATAACGATACTGCCTTGCTCTTTTAGAGTCTCTCGGTTGTTTTACCCTCTTTTTGGCGACATTTGAGTCATGGGTCCGCAGAAAATCTGTAAAACCCGGTTTAGAACGGTGACAGATCGGTTAAGCTGATGATAGGGCCCGTTCTTTGGCTGCGGAGCATTCGGGAGCGATTTAAATTCCGTTATGCGAGAATAGGTTTACATAAAACTTGCGTACAGAAGCAAACGGGCACCTGCACCAGCAGAAAATTATGCCAAGTTCGTCTTTGTGTTCCCATGCTCTAGTCCTTGACGCTCAAGGCTTTGGAGCCTTTGGAAACACAAAAGCAAACAGACATAAGATCAAAAATGAACCGGGAGGAAATGATAGATCGCCATAAGTAAACGATTACGTTAAAAAATTAGGCCAATGCCATATACTCATAAGAGGTCTTACAAGAAGAATTTCCTTGCGTACAATTGAGACGGCGCTGCCTGAAACGGCAAACCCAAATGAGACGGTCCCTGTAAATAAAGGCTATTGCCCGCGGCCTCTCACCTTCCCGCAAGGAATGACAGTCGAATGACTGGCTTGCGCTTCCACAAAAGCTGCTGATCGACAAAAAGCAAATATCATGTCGAAAAAGATGACTTTCAGTTCAAACCACTTTTCCATTTCCGATGGTTTGGCTCCTATAATATGCGCAAGATATCCCAAAAATCAACTCCTATTTTCCTTTTTTTGCTCCTATACGCTCCTAAGCCCTTGAAGATGCAAGGCTTTGGAACCTTTTGAAAACAAAGTCGAACTGAGACAAAATAAATACTGAACGGAGAAAATGCAGACCGCTCATTTTCGCAGCTGCTGGGATCTTCCCCTCGTATTTCCATGGAGGTATAAAGGCGCGGGAAAGCAACGTGAAGATGGAAAAGAAACCCGAAGGAGCGCCCAGATCAGGCACCCCTTCGGGATATTCGAATTCCCTGTTCAGTTTACAGCAGCCCCCGCAGATCCAGATAATCCAGCAGAAAACTGGTGCGGACGGCACCGATGCTTGCGTTCAACCGGCGAGCCAACTCCAGCATGGCCTCCTGAGTTCCCGGCAGCAGATACACATTCATCCGATTGGAACTGAGATTGACTGCGTGATTTTTGGTCAGGGTGTAGATCTCAGCCATTTCGTGCAGCTCATAGTCCGCAGGCAGGTCTGCCAGGGTCTCCTCCATGATCACCGTCAGCATTTTCGGGACGGAATACCGGTTTTCCGCAGCCAACTGCCGCAATCGGTCCATCAGACCGATATTTACCCGCATTTTCACGGGGACACGCTGCTCCGGGCCTTTTGGACGGGCCATTACTGTCCGTTCCGCAGGAGATCGGCCAGCTCCGCGGCCTCCTTGGCCAGCTTATCCAGACTTTCGACAATGGAACCGTCCCCATCGGCAGCGTCCATTTTCCGCAGAGAATTCAGCCGCCGCTTGCTGGAGGTGATTTTAGAGAGGTCAAACGTGACCTTCTCATACTTTCGGATCAGCGTGGCCTTTTGGGTGCGGACCGCCACATCTCCGGCGGGCTTGGCGTGAACCGGCGGAATAATGGCTTCTTCCAGCCGGGCCAGCTCCGCTTCCCGGCCGTTGGTCATGCGGGCGGCCTGAGCGGCCCGGTCCGTGATCCGGGTGACATAGGTATGCTCCAGAGCCTTGTCCCCATTGGACATCTGAATGGCCTTATTGATGGCATTTACATAGAGAACCTGCTCGCTGGGTTCCAGCGGGCAGAGCGACAGGGCCTGGGCGTGAGAAATGGTGCCATTTTGGAAGAATTCCTTCACATCGTCAATCAAGGACTTGTCAAACTGGGTGTAACGCTGGACCGTGGAGTCCGTCATCTGGGTGCGGGACTTGAAATATGCCTCGGCAGCCCGGCGATCTACCTGAAATTTCGCCTGCAAATTATCCAAATACCGGGAAATGCATGCCTGAATGGTCTTTGCATCACCGGAAAGGCCCCGAACCATGATATTTGCCTCATCCAGAATAATGAGTTCGGACAGCTCGTCCAGTCCGGTGTAGGTCTGGGCCTGCACCCGATCCCATTTATGAGCCTTCTGGCCGGTGGGATCGCTTTCCTGCTCCCGTTTTTGCAGCAAACGCAGGGCTTTCACCCGCCGTTCACCGGAAAGCAGCATAAATGTGCCGTCTTCCCGTTGACTGACCACGATGTTGTGCAGCAGGCCGTTGCGCTCGATGGCGTCCGCCAGCTGCTGGATGCTCTCATCATCATCGTTGCAGGACCAGAGGTTATGGGGGTTAAATTCAATGTTTCGCAAGAGAATTCGGGTCAATTCCGTGCCTTCGTTCTGGAAGGACATGGCGATCTCCGTTTTCGCCAGATGGTTTTTGGTAGATAATTCCTGGGAACCCTGGGGAATTTGGCTTTTCAGCTTATCAAGCTTACCCATTATTCGTCAGCCTCCTTTTTTGCCAGACGCTGTTTGATCTCGTTCCAGAGCTGCATGTAGTCCACGGAAGGATTGGATTTTTTGGAGTAGAGCACCACCGGTACGGCGGCAATAGTGCTCTCCGGCACGGCGCTGCCCTTGCGGATGCCGGTTTTGAAGAGAACAGAGGCGTATTCCGGATTTTCCTCAAACATCTGGCGCACCAGATTGACGGCAGCCGTCCGCTCCACCTGGGTCAAAACCACGCCTAAAATGTCGATTTTGACATCTTCCCGGGTTTCCAGATCCAAAATCATGGCCAAAGTGGTCTCAAAACCCTCCAAAGAGAAGTTATCGCACCGGACAGGGATCAAAACCTCGTCAGCGCAGAACAGGGCGCTCATGGTGAGGTTGTCCCGGGCGGGAGGGGTGTCGATGACGATGTAATCATAATCATCGTTGATATTGGCCAGACAGTGGATCAGGAAGGTGTAGTTCTTCATTTTGTATTCGTCCGCCAGCAGATCCAGCTGGTGAACAGCCCGGGGCGTCTGGGCGGTGCTGGGAATGATGGAGACGCCCTCAACATTGGTAGGGTGGATGTAGGGCGTCAGATCCATCCCGCCAAGATCGAAGTTCATGAACATGTTCACCAGACCGTGACCCTTGTAGAAGTTCTCGGCCTTCTTGTGCTGGGTCAGCATGTAGGTGGTGTTGGCCTGCTGGTCCATATCCACCACCAGGACCTGCTTTCCCTCAGCGGCCATCAGAGCCGCCAGATTGACGACTGTGGTTGTTTTGCCGGTACCGCCCTTTTCGATGGCGGTTGTCAGGATCAGAGACATAAAACCCCTCCGTTTTGCGTGTTTCGGGAGATTTACCCCCGGTTTTGTGGTATTTTTTACGTTCTCATTATAGCTTGCTTTTCATAGAACTGTCAATATAAAGCCGTACATTTCTTGACCATTTTCCAAAAGAAACTCAAATGACACGGACCCTGTAAATGAGCCGACAGCAGAACAAACCCACTTGACACGGTCCCTATAAATGACAGTCAGGAGCAGCAAACCTAAATGAGACGGACCCTATAAATAATAGTCAAGAGCAGAAAGCCCAAACGAGACGGTCCCTGCAAATCCGCCTGATCCCGCAGCGGAGTGGGGGACAGTCTCATCATACCACCTGATGCCCGGTATTTTTTGTCGGAGGCTGACGGCTGGAGTCTCAGAAGGGTAGGTTATATTTCAAAATGCTGTGTTAAAAAATTAACAAGCAAAGGTAAGGCCGATCCCGCTGCCCCGCACACGCCTGTTTCCCCTCGGAAACAAATCATGGAAACCGCTGCCACTTTGTTGTATACTATACAAAAACCAGCAGGGAAGGAGGGGAGCGCCATGCTTACCGAACAGCTGACCGCCGACGCGGCAGCACTGCATCAGGCGATATTGGCCCACGGCGGCGAGGTCTCCCCGTTCTTCTGCGGAAAAGAGTTGGGCTGGGAGCACCGCCGCATCGCCCGGGCCATGGAGGAACTGGTGGCCGCTGGGATCATAGACCCCGCAGCCGCCGTCCTGCCAAAGCCATTGAAACAGCGCAAAACCTACGA
>ULYD01013747.1_pt1 | contig 9414 bp, 9 predicted proteins | sample 1961831 | NCBI WGS metagenome assembly ULYD01 (sample SAMEA4835854, study PRJEB28245) | human gut metagenome | biome: gut microbiome; material: fecal sample | place: Denmark | collected 2008 | reverse complement strand
GTTGGGGTATCTAAACCCTACACTTATATATTAGGAGGAGATTTAACAAATGGAAAACAATAAGAATACTCAATACGAACTCAACAAAGGGCTTGCGCAGATGCTCAAGGGCGGTGTCATCATGGATGTCACTACTCCGGAGCAGGCCAGGATTGCCGAGGCTGCCGGTGCATGTGCTGTCATGGCGCTTGAGAGAATCCCTGCCGATATCAGAGCCGCAGGCGGTGTTTCAAGAATGAGCGATCCTAAGATGATTAAGGGCATTCAGGAGGCTGTCAGCATCCCCGTCATGGCAAAGTGCCGTATCGGTCACTTCGTGGAAGCTCAGATACTTGAGGCTATCGAGATTGACTACATTGATGAGTCTGAGGTGCTTTCACCTGCTGATGATGTGTACCATATCAATAAGAGAGATTTCAAGGTGCCTTTCGTATGTGGTGCAAGAGATCTCGGTGAGGCTCTCCGCCGTATCAACGAAGGAGCTTCCATGATCCGTACAAAGGGTGAGCCCGGTACCGGTGATATCGTGCAGGCTGTCAGACATATGAGAAAGATGAATTCTGAGATTGCTAAGCTTACTTCCATGCGTGAGGATGAGCTTTTCGAGGCAGCTAAAAATCTTCAGGTGCCTTTCGAGCTGGTTAAGTTTGTTCACGATAATGGCAAACTTCCTGTTGTAAACTTTGCGGCAGGTGGTGTGGCTACTCCGGCTGATGCCGCTCTTATGATGCAGCTCGGTGCTGAGGGTGTGTTCGTCGGCTCAGGTATCTTCAAGTCAGGCGATCCTGCCAAGAGAGCTGCCGCTATCGTAAAGGCTGTGACAAACTTTACAGATGCGAAGCTTATCGCAGAGCTTTCTGAGGATCTCGGTGAGGCTATGGTCGGAATCAACGAGAGCGAGATTAAAATCATCATGGAAGAAAGAGGCAAATAAAATGAAATCAGGACTTAAGATTGGTGTTTTAGCCGTTCAGGGAGCGTTTATTGAGCACAAGCGCATGCTTGAATCTTTAGGCTGTGAGTGTGTTGAGCTGCGCAAAAAATCAGATATCTGTGATATAGACGGACTCGTGCTGCCGGGCGGTGAGAGCACTGTGCAGGGCAAGCTGCTACGTGAGCTTGATATGTTTGATGAGCTTAAGAGAAGAATCGCAAACGGACTTCCGGTGCTTGCAACCTGCGCTGGTCTTATCCTTTTAGCTTCACATATCAGCAACGATGACAACGTATATTTCGGCACTTTGCCTGTCACTGTTAAAAGAAATGCCTACGGCAGACAGCTCGGAAGCTTCGAGGCTACAGCAAGGTTTGACAATAGCTTTGACTTTACCATGACATTTATCAGGGCGCCTTACGTGGAAGCTATTGATGCTTCAGCAAAGAATGATGTGCGTGTACTCGCAGAGTATGACGGCAAAATTGTCGGTGTGCAGTATAAGAACCAGATTGGGCTGGCTTTTCATCCGGAGCTTGATGATGATACACGGATTCATGAGAGGTTTTTGGAGATGATATGATTATTCAGGAATGTTATTATAATTTGTAATAGCATTCCTTCTTGTTTTCTATTTATATTTTTATTGCCATATCATTTTTCATCATTTATAATTATATATCATGTGTTTCAACACTATTATCCGGAGGGGTTATGAAAATTTTAATTAGTAGGGAACAATTGGAGCTTTTACTTGAAAAAAAGCGCGATTTTATAGGCAAAAAGATAACAATAGATACAATTATAGCAGGTATATCTTTCTTAATATCAGTATGGACAGCAAACTATGAAACCATATGGATCATCCCGGGAATTGTATTTAAAACTATATTTTGTGTTATCGGAATTGTTTACATGATAAAAATAATATATGATATTATTGATTTCAAAAACAATAATTACACTCACACAGACTTATTGAGAGATATAGAAGGATTGGACATGATACAGCATAATCATTCATTAATTATAATCAAAAACAGTGCCCTCGGCATAAAAACAAAATATCTTACATATTATGATGAAAGATGGGACTGTAAGCTGTTTCCCAATTTAAAAACCGCAGATAAAGACAATGAAACCTTTATCATCAGTAATTTATCAAATGACTTAGGTATACCCAAAAAAGAAATCAAATGCAAATATATATCATCCAGAGTACAGGAAAAATATTCCGTAAGCCATAACGAAAACAGAGTGTATAACCATAGGCTGTACGAAGTAGAATTTAAAAATATTCCAAAAATAATGAATAAAAACGACTTTTCTATTAACTCCCGACACTATTATTGGATGACAATTAGTGAAATGGAAAAAGACGATAATATAATGAAAAAGAATATGGAAGTAGTTGATTTTGTAAAAGAATGCGAAAAATAATTTTTTAAGCCGGGGCATCTGCCCCGGCTTTTATTGTTTCTTATGTCTTATAAGTTCAATATATAATATGATTAGACGGTCAATAGGTATCATAATATTGTTTTAAAAAGCCTAAAACTCCAGAGTCACCTTAAACAGATCGCCATCCACAGTCAGCTCCAAAGTACCATTCATAAGCTTCATAAGGCTTTCTGCAATAGACAGTCCAAGTCCGCTGCCCTCGGTATTTCGTGAGCTGTCTCCTCTGACAAAACGCTCCTTAAGCTCATCGCTTGAAATATTAAGCGGTGTAGCTGATACATTCTTGAAGGTTATGATGGCTCCGCTGTCCTTTGGAATGATGTCAATGTACACTCTCGTACCCGGCTGGGCGTATTTGTTGATGTTGTTCATCAGATTATCAAACACTCTCCACAGATGTCGTCCATCTGCCTGAATCATGACAGGCGTAACGTCATTTTTAATAATTAAATCAAGATTATTTTTCTTGAATTTTTCTTCATATTCCCCGGCTACCTGTGATAACATAACAGTTGCATCCAGTTCCTCCAGCTCTACGTTTATGCTGCCCGTAGATGCCTTTGACGCTTCGAGTAAATCCTGAATTAATTTTTTCAGACGTGATGACTGTCTGTCGAGAACATCAAGATATTCGCGTACCTTCTCGTTATCTATGTCCTCCTTCTGCAACAGGTCCACATAATTGATAATGGAGGTGAGCGGTGTCTTGATATCATGCGACACATTTGTGATGAGCTCCGTCCTGAAGCGCTCGCTCTTCATTTTTTCAGAGACCGCAGCCTCTATTCCATTGCTCACATTATTCAAATCCTCGCCATGCTTTCTGAAAAACAGCATAAGCCTTGATGTATCAACCGGCTGTGAAAAATCACCGTTTGCTATAGCCTTTGTAGCGCATCTTATCCTGTCATACTGCATGATAAATGCGATAAGCAGAGCAAGCTCTATAAGCTTTATAATGAATATAAATCCAATACTCCCTATTCCAAAGCCTATAAGCTCAAGCAGGCATATGAAACCGAATGCCAGCATACTGATCAAAAACAGCGGTACATTTCTTTCTATCCATGAAAAGCCGTATCTGATTGGGGCAAATACCATCCTGCATAGCTTTTTGACAGGCTTTAAGAAAAATCTCACAACATAGTAGCACAGTGTATGCTTCCAGAACTCATGTGCCCTGATTCTTACGTATGTTGTCAGGATTGCTTCAAGCGAAACCATGGTTGCCGCCAGACAAATGAGTGCCACCACCGGAAGCTGCTTTATAAGTAAAAAGCCTGCCGGAAATACCATAAAGTCTGCAAACATTGTCACACCAAGCATCACCTCATACGGCATCCTGTCATATAATCGTAATTTAATTTCTTCCGAATCCTCACGTTTTCCGGCAACTGTCAGCAGATACCCCGCTGTAATCACAAAACCAAGTATAAATATGACAAACAATACACTCAAATGAGCCTCTGTAAATTCCATGACGTCAAGTAAGCTGTCTGCCTGATTGAAGTAATCGCCCTTTTCCTGAAGCTGCTGCGGAAGCTTTGCATACACATAATAGTACTCAGGCTTATCTTCCGTTTGGGTGTATGGATAGTACACAATTCCGGTATCCGATATATTAAAGGTATCCGGTAAAAGCTCATAGCTCTCATTCACCTGCTCCACCACTTTTATGATTTCGTAGCTGTCATAATAAATATCCTCATCATAATCGTAGTAAGAGCCGTCACTATCAAAGCGCGAATCGCCGTCATCACTCAGATTCATGCCACACTTTATATGATTTCCTTTTTCATCATAGCACTTTACATTTTTCCACTCGGCAAAGCCTGTAATATCGAGTGACTGGCCTGTAAACATCTCCTCGTAGGCAAAGTAATTATTTCCATTCTCATCGGTTTTCTCAACTGCCTTATATAAGCCAAGCGAGCTGTTATCGTTAGAGCCTGTCATCACCCTCACCTTTGGAATGACATAAGCGGTACCATCATTCAGGCACAGATAAAAGAGCCCATTTGTCTTGGAATACATGATTGAGCTGATTCTCTCACTGTTCATATTGTTTGATGCATCGTCTGACTCTTCATAGCTGCCGCTCATTGCATCCCACAGATATGATAGCCTGTTCCACTTTAAGTTCTTTGCCTTGTAGCTAAAAATATAATCCGGATTTGATATTTCATCCACACTTGAATACACCTTTGCTGCATCAGATTTTACATCTACCTTGTCCTCTGATGTTTCATTGCTCTTTACCACTGCGGCCTGCAGATTTGTATCGTCCATCATCTGCGAAAATGCATTGTCATCACCGGATTCATAATTGTACACCATCTGTCTGCTATAGGCTCCTGCAATATTCGCATGAATTTCATCCCTTAGCTGTGCTGTACTTTCATAATTGTTTGTATACACTGCAACTATCGTTGTTACAACAAGCCCTGCCGCCATGACCGAGCACACTATAAATGCCGCAAGCTTAAGCCACAGATTCCTTGATATTTTTTTCATATCATTCACCTTCCATTTTATAGTGCTTCACTTGACAAAGCTGTATCAAGCATGCACCTATTCAGCGTCAATTTTGTATCCGCGCCCCCAGATGACCTTTAAGTACCTTGGCTCAGCCGGATTTATCTCAACCTTTTCTCTGAGATGGCGTATATGTACCGCCACCGTGTTTTCTGTCCCATACGGCTCATCCTTCCAGACCTTTGCATATATCTGATTCGGCGAATACACCTCGCCCGGATGCTCCATGAGAAGCTTCAAAATATCGTACTCTGTACGTGTGAGATTTGCTGCCTCGCCATCAACTGTCACTGTCTTTGATTTGTCATCCAGCTCAATGCCGCCGATTACCAGCTTTCCTGCGCTTGTATTGCCTGCGCCAAGAAGCATGTATCTCCTGATCTGTGACTTCACCCTTGCCTGCAGCTCTACCGGGTTAAACGGTTTCGTCACATAGTCGTCTGCTCCGACCGTGAGCCCGAGTACCTTGTCAGTGTCCTCACTTTTGGCAGTGAGCAGTATAACCGGCACATTAGAGATTTTTCTGATTTCCACCATCGCCTCTATGCCGTCCATGACAGGCATCATGATATCCATCAGGACAAGATGCACATCATTGTGTTTTACTATATCGAGCGCCTCCAGCCCGTTTCGCGCCGGGATTACCTCGTAGCCATCGCTGGTCAAATAAATGCTGATTGCCGATACAATGTCTTTTTCATCATCACATACTAATACTTTATACATAATTGCCTCCGGAAGTTTTATGTTGATCTTATTGTATCAATTGTAACATTAAAATCCAATTATGTAACACATTAAGATTTGTTTAAGAAATAATCTTAATGAAACTCAAAACGATTTTTGAGCGAAATCGAAAAGTAATCAAAAGAGCAACTAAAAAAGAAGCTGCGATTTACTGATATCAAATCGAAGCTTCTTTTCTTAGTTAGATTATTATATTGGTTATTTACTATATTCGTTAATTTATTATTATGATTAAAGGGGTAAAATACCTTTTGACCCTCATATCATTATAATAACCGGTTGATTTGCTTACTTCGCCTGGAATTTCTTTGCCAGCACCTTTGTCAGGATGTTGATTAAGAATACAATTACGAGAAGCACAACCGCAATTCCAAATGCCTGGTCGAATTTTCCTTCACTTGTCGCTGCAAGGTAGAGCTTGATGGTAAGTGTTCCACCTGACTGCATTATCTTTGAAAAATATCCGCTGGCAACCTTTGGAAGCATTCCTGCACTTCCTGCCGTAAAAAGGAGTGCTGCTGACTCACCTACTATTCGGCCGATTGCAAGGATAACACCTGTGATGATTCCCGGCATGGCTGATGGCAACAGGATGGTGCGGATGGTGTGCCATTTTCCTGCTCCAAGTCCGACTGCTCCGTGTCTGTAGCTGTCCGGTACAGTTTTAAGCGCCTCCTGTGTATTTCTTGTGATGAGAGGCAAAACCATGAGTGTCAGTGTCAGTGAGCCTGTCAGGATACTGTAGCCAAAGCCTATTGTCTGTCCAAAGAACATCATTCCGAAGAGGCCAAAGATGATTGACGGTATTCCTGCAAGTGTCTCTGTGGCAAACTCTATTGTGGATACGAACTTACCTGGCTTTGCATACTCATTCAAGTACACAGCTGCTCCCACTCCGACAGGAGTTGCTATGAGCATGGTGATAATTATGATGTAAAGTGTATTGAGCAGGTTTCCCGCTATTCCGACAGTGTCTCTTAAGACGGATGTCTCGCTGGTCAGAAACTGCCAGTTTACCTGACCGATTCCCCTGACAAATACATATATGATGATTCCCGCAAGCAGCACTACCGATAATGCCGCACACAGATATATGAAAAAATATACTACATCATCGCCTATTCTGCGGCGTTTTCCATTTATACTAGTCATTTTCCACAGCTCCTTTCTTTTTGAGTTTCATAAGGGTGAGGTTGATTATCATGATAAACACAAAAAGCACAAGACCTACTGAGAAAAGCACCTGTCTGTGAAGTCCGCTGGCGTATCCCATCTCGCTGACGAGCTGTGTTGTAAGGAAACGCACTGAGTTGAACGGAAGTGGAAAGCTTACCGTTCCACCGGCTACCATGTTGATAGCCATCGCTTCTCCGAGCGCACGACCTATTCCGAGCACAATTCCTGTCATGATTCCTGACTTTGCCGCAGGAACCGTCACTTTAAATATTGTCTGTATCTTTGTTGCTCCAAGAGCAAGGGATGCCGCTCTCATCTGCTGCGGTACTGCCTGTATTGATGATACGCTCATGTTGATTACCGTAGGAAGAATCATGATTGCAAGCACTATGATTGCTGCAAGCAGATTTGATCCGCCGGTAAACTGATGTGTTGCTGAGTTTGCAAAAATATGTTTCTCCAGCTTGTATAATACCGGATTAAGTATCATAAGTCCTAAAAGTCCATAGATTACTGATGGAATGGCTGCAAGCAGCTCTACTGCCGGCTGCACTACCGCTGAGAGCTTTTTATTTGACACCTCAGTGAGAAATACTGCCGTAAGAAGAGCAATTGGTACTCCTATGAGTATAGATACTGCTGTTCCTAAGATGGATGTGAGGATTATGTACAATATTCCGTAGCTTGGGTCTGCCGCTGTCGGCGCCCATTTTGTTCCGAATAAGAGGTTTAACACTCCGACCTTGAAAAATGCCGGTGCGCCTTTAAGGAACATATAAATTGTTATTGATAATACTGCGAATATTGCCACAACCGCACATACCGTGAATATTATTTTGGCAACATTCTCTACTATGGATTTATGTTTCATTTGATACTCCTTGTTTCAAAAAGTTCCCCAGGAAACCTGCCATTTCCTGAGGAAATCCTGTATCTTATCGATATGTATTAATACTGATGTCTCGTATCGATGTCTGTATTTTGTATTATTACTATGACCGATATTTCTACTGAGGGAGGATAAGGCCCACCTTCTTGATAACTGCCTGTCCCTCATCTGAGTTTACATAGTCAAACCAAACTTTAACAATATCGTTCTGCTCGTCAATCTTGCCCTTTGTAGCCATTACGAATGGACGAGAAAGAAGATATTTGCCTGCCACAATGTTTTCCTCTGTTGCCTCTACTCCGTCAATTTTCATTGCTGTTACTGTATCATCAAGCACGTCAAGTGAAACATATCCGATTGCTCCCGGTGTTGAGCCTACCTTTGCAAGAACTGCTCCTGTTGAGTCAAGCTCCTGTGCATATTTGCACTGATCCTTTACATCAAGAAGCTCCTCGAAGGCTCCTCTTGTACCTGAAGCTGCCTCACGGCCGATTGCTACGATTGCCTCATCTTTTCCACCAAGGTCTTTCCAGTTTGAAATCTCACCTGTGTAGATTTTCTTTAAGTCATCTGATGTAAGCTCTGTTACTGAGTTGTCCTTGTCTGTGATTACTGCGATTCCGTCGATTGCTACGATGTTTTCCTCAACGCCATTTGCTTTCTCATCATCTGTAAGTGCTCTTGAAGAATCTCCGATATCTACGCTTCCTGCTGTTACTGACTCGATTCCTGAACCAGAACCTGTATACTCAACTGTTACTGTTACTCCAGGATTTTTCTCCATGAATGACTCCTTGAGTGCCTCACAAAGCTTCTCCATTGAAGTACTTCCTGCAAGTGAAAGTGAACCGTTTAAGTTCTCATTTGATGTACCTTCATCTGCGCTTGTATCTGCATTGTTGTCTGCTCCGTCTGAGCTTGAACCACATCCTGTAAATGCTGCTGTCATCATTGTTGCAGCAGTTGCTAAAACTAAAAGTTTTTTCATACGATTTTTCATTTTAATTTCCTCTTTCATTTCTTTCTTGAATTTATTTCTTTGTTTGTTACAACTGATATAGTAATGGGGAAATGTAAAATGCAAAATCATTAGTGTGTAAAATGCATGTAAAAAAATATTTTTAATTTACTGTACGATTGTAAATTCATATCCTCCGGTGGCTGTACATCTGTCCTGCCGGATGGTGGCTCTTTGAGCGTGGGAGTCTCTTTATTTGTACTTTCATCTGCTGTATTGCCGAATGTATCTGTGTTTGCGTTTTCTGTATCTAAAAGATCCGGGAATGTTCCTCCGTTTCCGTCAATCAGCTTAAGGCGCGCATCCAATGCCTCGTTTATACTTATATAGTTTGCGATGTTTATCGTGCCTACAATTGCAATAAGAACAATTGAAACTCATAACATTGCTATGGCTATAAATTTTCTTCGTAATTTTTTGAGCATTTTATCACCTGCACATTTTTTCTATTTCATGTTCTACATCCATTGGGTCCAATGGACTTTCCGCTGTTTCATATGTCAATATAAGATTTTTCCCCTGATAATATCCATTTTCGTTATATTTCAATATCTTTCGATAAGCTTTATTTCGATAATCAGGATTGTCTATCAATCCAAGATGCTCCCACAGAATTATATCGCCATTTTTCTTCTCAACCGTAAAATCGGGATA
>ULYD01062678.1_pt1 | contig 9674 bp, 10 predicted proteins | sample 1961831 | NCBI WGS metagenome assembly ULYD01 (sample SAMEA4835854, study PRJEB28245) | human gut metagenome | biome: gut microbiome; material: fecal sample | place: Denmark | collected 2008 | reverse complement strand
TCATGACTAATTTTATGTACCAAAGTATGTGTTATTCTTTTATCAAAATAAGGCCGGATTTTCCGGAAAAGGAGAGTTCATATTATGGCAGGTGCATCTTATTCGTTTCAAGAACATCTGATAAAAAAGCAGGCTGCGGCTGAAAATGCCATGCTGCAGAAGCTTCGTTCCGGTAATTATACCATTGAAAATCCACTGGTATCCTACAACCTTTATCTCATCAATCCTCTTTCTGCTGTGATTTCTTTCTATACAGAAGAAGAGACTGCTGTAACAGTTACGGTTTACGGCAAAACAAAACAGGCATCCATTACCCACACATTTCCCAAAGCAAGAGAGCACGTTCTCCCAATTGTAGGCCTCTATTCCAACTATACGAACAAAGTAGAACTGCGGGCATACCGCGGCACTTCCCATGTCGTAGAAATTGCTGTTCCCGATCTGTTTGAGGGAGGAACTCCATTAGAATCTATGAATACTACACCAGAGTACTTACAAGACAGCTGTATTTTTCTCTCTCCTGCCGGTTCTGAACTGGCTACAGCATATGACTATGCAGGTGATATTCGCTGGTGCCTGAATATTAAATGTGTATTTGACATGAAACGGCTGAAAAATGGTCATGTACTGATGGGTACCGATCGTCTGGTAAGTATGCCCTATTATATGTCCGGTATGTATGAGACCAGTCCCTGCGGCAAGATCTACCATGAATACAGGGTTCCAGGCGGCTCTCATCATGATGCATTTGAAATGCCTGACGGCAATCTCCTATGCCTGACTGAAGATCTTACCTCTCCTACCGTAGAAGATATGTGCGTCCTCTTAGACAGGGAAACTGGGGAAATCATAAAAACCTGGGATTACAAGTCTTTCCTGAAACCAGGGCTGGGAAAGAGCGGAAGCTGGTCTGAAAGAGACTGGTTCCATAACAACGCCGTCTGGTATGATGAAAACACGCACTCTCTTACCTTCTCAGGACGGCATATGGATTCCATTGTAAATATTGATTTTGAGACCGGAAAATTAAACTGGATTCTTGGTGACCCTGAAGGATGGCCAAAAGAATGGGTAGATCAGTATTTCTTCAAACCAATCGGCAACAATTTCGGATGGCAGTATGAGCAGCACGCCTGTCTGATTACTCCAAATGGGGATGTTATGTGCTTTGATAACCATCATTGGGGATCTAAGGTAAAAGAAACTTACCTTATGGCTAAAAATAACTATTCCCGCGCTGTCCGCTACCGTATCAACACCAAGGATATGACCATTGAGCAGGTATGGGAATATGGAAAGGACAGAGGCGCTGAGTTCTTCTCTCCTTATATCTGCAATGTAGAGTTCTATAATGAAGGTCACTACATGGTGCATTCCGGAGGAATTGCTTACAACAAAGACGGCGATATTTCCGAATCTCTGGGAGCGTTTGAACAATTCATGGATGGTACGCTCAAAGCAACGACTCTGGAAATCTGCGATAACAAAATCATGCTGGAACTGCATACCAAAGGCAATTACTATCGCGCGGAAAAAATGACACTCTATTCCGAAAATGGAAATCTGGATCTGGGAGACGGTTCTCTTCTTGGACACATGGGCGTAACTGCCGAATTTGATACCGAAGTTCCGGCATCCCTCTCTGAAAGTCTGATTCCTGACAAATTTGAAGCTCGTGTAGAAGATGAGGAAGATCGATTTACCTTCCATGCGAAATTTGAAAAGGGGCAGCTTGTTATGCTGCTTCTTGAACAAGGCGATGAAGTTCACCGCTACTATATTTCTACTTCTGCCCTTTCCAGAAAAGCCATGTGCTGCGGCACCTTCCTTGAATCTGATGAACGGATTACGAAAACCAGCATCAACAAAGCCGGTTTAAAGGGAACTTATGAACTCTCTGTTATTGTCGATGATACAAAATATCCTTGCGGTGTAAGCATTTCATGCTAATTTGTTTTTATAAAAGGGGGCTGCTGAAAGGACAGCACCCATAAGGAAGTAAATCAGTAACCGCAGGGCGGCATAGTCAAAAGCTATGCCGTTCTGCTTTTTCTCTGCCTTTCAATGGTCTGATTGTCCTCGTCCTGTTCCAGCTCTCCGATAAAGTTCCAGACAATTTCTATCCGCTGTCTGCGGTGTCCGGTGGACTTATCCGGCGCATGGACTATGATTTTCTTTACAAACTCATTGACAATGGTAGGCGTTAATTCCCGTATTCCCACATATTTGCGGATAACGGCGGCGAAGCTGTCAAAATCCGTCCTGTCCTGTTCGTAGGTATCAACGGCGGCTTGCCCTACCTTGACAAATTCTGTCAGTTCCTTTTGTTCCACTTCATACTCGGTGGACAGTTTCAAAAATCGCTCGTGACTGATTGTGCCGTTAATATCGTCCTCGTAAATCCGCTTGAAAATACGGTCAAGCTCGGCAATCCGTTTCCTTGCCTGTTCCAGTTCTTTTTTCTGCCGCTTTACTGCCTTTTCTGTTTCCGTAAATCTCTGTTGATAGACCATGTTTTGGAAGTTCTGTATATCGTCAAAGAACATAGCTGTTACATCAAAAATCCTCTGCCGGACGAACAGCTTTAAGGTTTCTTCTCGGATAAAATGCGCGGAACAAGTACCTGTATTGCTCTTGTAGTTGGAGCAGACATAATGCTCTTGCTTGGGCGCAAAATTGTTTGTCGTGCAAAAGTACAGCTTTTCGCCGCAGTCAGTGCAATAAAGCAAGCCGGAAAATAAGCCTTGCCGTCCTGTCTTTGTGGGGCGGCGTTTGTTTGCTCTTAATTCCTGTACCCTCTCAAATACTTTTTCCTCAATAATTGCAGGCTGCGTATTGGGAAAGATACGGTAATTTTCCGGCGCGTTCTGCAAACGCTTTTTCAACTTGTGGGATTTGGAATAAGTCTTGAAGTTGACCGTACAGCCCGTATATTCCGGGCGTTCCAAAATCCCCGATATGGATTTGTAATCCCACCGATACAGGTTGTCCGGCATAGCCTTTCCGTCACGCTTTGCGTAGTAGGCTTTGACCGTCAAAACCTTGTCTGCTGTCAGCACCTTTGCAATCTGCATAGGTCCTTTTCCTGCTATGCACAATGTAAAGATACGCTTCACGACCTCAGCGGCTTCCTCGTCCACAATCCATTTCTTCTTGTTGTCAGGGTCTTTCCTGTACCCATAGGGCGGATTTGTGCAAAGATGTTCGCCAGAATTGCCCTTTGCACGCATGACAGCGCGGATTTTTTTGCTTGTATCCCTTGCGTAAAAATCATTGAACAGATTGCGGAAAGGGGTAAACTCGTTGTCGCCTTTGTCGCTGTCCACACCGTCATTGATTGCGATATAGCGAATATCACGCTCGGCAAAAAAGCTCTCGGTATAATAGCCGACTTTCAGATAATCGCGCCCCATACGGGACATATCTTTGACGATAACTGTCTTGACCTTTCCGGCTTCTGCAAGGCTTATCATCTCATTCCAGCCGGGTCTGTCAAACGTAACGCCAGAAACGCCGTCGTCAATGAAAAATGTGAGATTTGGAAATCCGTTGTCTGTTGCGTACTTGAGCAAAATCTTTTTCTGGTTTGCAATGCTGTTGCTCTCCCCGTCAAGCGCGTCCTCTTGACTTAAACGGGCATATAAAGCGGTAATGTTGTCGGGATAAATATTCGTTGTCGTCATGTGTTCATTCCTCCTGTAATGAACGCCCGACAAACAGGTTGCTATCCTCATTATAGCGGACTTTTTCTTTCTTGTCAGTAGGCGTTTTGCCGGATTCCGCTTTTATAAGCCGTTCCATTTTGTCATAGAGCAGTTCAGAACCACCACAGATTGTAGATACTTCATAAATGGTACCGCCGATTTTGTAAGTAACTGTTTCATGCAGCGGATTGCCCTTTTTTGGCAATAACTCGGTATGTTTTGTATCTCGTTTCTTTTCCATTCCTTTCTCGTCCTTTCTTTACTTTGTAATGTGATAAGTTTCGTAGCAAGCATAGGAAAAGAGTACCCTTTTCCGAAAATGCGTTGCATTTTGCTTGTTGGGAAGTGTCCCAAACCCTCTTAATTTTCCTCTCACTACCTACAACACCGGACAGAGCGATTTTGCCGAAGTTTTGAGAAAAATTTTTCAAAATATTTTTCTTATCTCTTACTACGGGAAAGTTTCAAAAATGCCAAATAAATAACCGTTTATGGAAAAAATAATTTCAAGTATCACAACTTAAAATCCTTCTCAAACTTGACACTGTAAAGTTTTGGCTTTATAATATAGACAGTGTAAAGATTGGAGGAATTAGCATGGAACAGCAACGACAGACTTATCATCACAAGAATTTGCGAAACGCATTGATTGAAACAGGTATTCAGATTGTAAGTGCAGAGGGAATAAATGCTTTTTCTTTGAGAAAGGTAGCTGCGGCGTGTGGTGTCAGCCATGCTGCTCCTTATAGCCATTTTCAAAATAAAGAAGAATTGCTTGAAGCAATGCAATTATTTATTACAGATAGATTTTCTAAACAATTAGAAAGTGCCGTTCAAAAGAATAATAATGTTGCAGAAATATTGAAAGATATGGGAATAGCCTATGTATCTTTCTTTGTAGACAACCCTGCTTATTTTCAATTTTTATATTCTCAATCCAATATAAAAATTGACTTATCATTATCAATACCAGACGACCAAAACTATAAACCTTATATCATATATAAAAATGTTGTAAGTGAATTATTAGAGCAGACGCACTATTCAGAAGGAAAGCAAAATGATATTATCATAACCATTTGGGCTTTTATACATGGCGTTACTTCATTAGCCACCATGAATAATGTAAATTATGATAATGATTGGAGAGAGAAAGTCATTGATTTTATGGACGTTTTTCAACTTTCCTTTTTAAATAATACGGGAGAAAAAATATGATTGGGATTTATTTTAGCGGAACAGGAAATACAAAATATTGTTTAGAAAAGTTTGTTGCCCTATATGATAGGAACATTGAAATAACTCCTTTAGAAGATAAAGATACCATAGAAAAAGTTACATATCATAAAGACATCATTTTTGCTTATCCAATCTATTACAGTAACCTGCCTAAAATTGTACGGGATTTTATCTGCGAAAATTCTGATATATGGAAAGGAAAACGTGTTTTCATTATTGCAACAATGGGACTGTTTAGCGGCGACGGTGCGGGTGTATCTGCAAGATTGTTCAAACGATACGGCGCACAGGTATGGGGTGGACTTCATTTGAAAATGCCGGATTGCATTTGTGATGTAAAAGCCTTAAAGCGTACTCCGGTTCAAAACAAGCAAATTGTCATACAAGCGGAAGAACGCATAAAATCAGCGGTGTGCAATTTGAAAAATGGTACTCCAACTAAAGACGGTTTGGGATTTTTATGCCATATTGCAGGTCTTTTGGGACAGCGGCTTTGGTTTTACCGTAAAACACAAGAATATTCAGACAAAATACAGATAGATACCGACGCTTGTATAAAGTGCGGGAAATGTGCATTGGTGTGTCCTATGAACAATTTGTCATTATCAGAAGATAGGATTATAGCAGACGGACGGTGTACGTTATGCTATCGGTGTGTAAATCAATGTAGCAAGAAAGCAATTACCATTTTGGGGAAACAAGTGATTTTTCAGCACTCTGTTTCTGATTATCATTAAAGGTAGTTTGATTAGAAATGAGGTGGTGCATTGCAACAAGAAAAATGGATTTTATGTCCTGTATGCAATAATAAAACCCGATTAAGGATACGGGAAGATACAGAAATAAAGAATTTTCCCCTATACTGTCCGAAGTGCAAGCAGGAAAATCTTATCAATGTAAAAAATTTGAATATTTCAGTTATCACAGAGCCAGACGCATTGACGCAGAGCCGATAATCACAAGAAATAAATCTTATGATTATTGGCTCTTTCTGTTTTGTGATAGGAAAACAAACCGCCATTTCCTGTATATAAAATGGAATAGCGGCAAATACACAATTATTTTTATAGACATGGCGGTGTCGGGAGATATTGCCATGTTTCTTTTTCGCATTTTTAATTCTATTCCATTGTTAAAAAAAGCCTAATCAAAACAACGGGTATTTTCGCCCATAAGTATGAACTGTCAATTCATTTAGTGCGCTTAAATAACTCATATTGCCAAACGCCTATGCGGTTTTATGCCTGCATGGGCGTTTGTTGTAATAGCCCCCTACTGGGAAGAAAGGGGGTGAGTTATGATGAAGTATTCCGAACAATTCATGGAGCATATCGAATATGCCTTTGCCGCGTTCTGTAAAATCGTTCTCCGCAATGCGGCAATCAACGCGTACCGCGATTTGGGACGGAAACAGAAGCATGAAGTATCACTTGACTATCTGATGTCGGAAACGTCTTTTGAACCGTTTGCAACCGACAACTATTTTGAGCAGTATGTTTATGAGAAGCCGACTGTTTTTGTCGTGCAAGGGAAAGAAGTTGTCGTTACAAGTAAACGGTTAGCCGACGCATTAGCTAACCTGTCAGAACAAAGGCGTACTGTTCTGCTGATGAATTTCTTCCTCGGTTATAGCGAAAGAAAAATCGGGAATGAGTACGGAAGAAGCAGAAGTACAGTCAACTACTGGAAACTGGCGGCATTGAAGCAGTTAAGAAAAGAACTGGAGGAAACTAAACATGAGGAATAAGAAACTGATACCCTTTGAAACCATTGAGAAAGCTGTTGCCGGAGAGCCAGAAGCCATAGACGCGGTATTGCGGTATTACATCGCGCGGATTAAATATCTGTCTACCTATCGCGGACATATCAACGACGATATTCAAGACCGCTTAAAAGCACAGCTTATCAAAGCTATCCTGCAATTCCGTTTTGACAGGTAGTAGCAAAGCCAGAAAAAGCCGTCAAGGATAAAATGCACGCTTGCGCGTCCTTGACGGCTTTTCCTGTCTTTGCTGTTGGGCAGCTAAGAGAGCGCAATCGGATAAACCGCTTACGCTCTCAATCCATTATGGAATGTTACGCAGTAGGGGTAGAATTTCCCTTGATTTATGCGGCTTGTAGAGTGTATTTAAAGTAAGGTAAGGGTTTTATATTCATATCCTCAAAATAGTGTTTCTACTGCGTAACAAAGCATCTATCTTTAAAATTATATTTTTTCAATACCAACCTTGACGTTCTTTTTCCATATCCTCAAAGTAGTCATCATAATAGTGGTTAGTTTTGGGTGGATATTTTTGGTTCAAATATTGAGCAAATTGTAACTGTACAAGATCATCATACTCGTTACAATGATTGAAACTGTATTTTTGTAAATATTCCATTTTTTTCTCTGCTGCTTCTTTACTTAGTCCAAAACATTCTACCAAAAATGGAACATTGATAGAATATCCTCGCTGGGATATGGCTTTAATTAAAATATTGGGGGCATTCGCTTGCGCAGCGAAAAAATGCGCTTCGATTTCTTCTCGCTCACTATGTTTTTTATGTCCACATTTGATATGTCCAATCTCATGCCACAAAGTATGTTTCATTCGTGGACCATATTTTTCTTTGTTATACAAAATCAGTGTTACATCAGGGCGTAAACCTTTAAGAAGGAAAGCATCTTCTAATTCATGTCCGAGTGTTATTTTTTCAATGGGTAGCCCTGTTATTTTAGCATACTTTTGATAGCTACTAATTATAACATCTTTACATTTAATTTTTTTAGCAGGTATAGGAAATTCATGTATATCAAGTTCTAATAATGTTAAATACGCCAAGGAGGTGATTTTTGCCCAGTCGAAATTCATAATCAATCCTCCTCATCGTCATCATCGTTGAGAAGAAATTTATCAATAGTTTCATTAAATATTTTAAATGCCTCCGCTCGTTTTTCCGCTGATAATTCTCCTGATTTACGTGCTATTATAACAAACTCCTCAGGAATTTCACTATATCCACATTTTGTTAGCAACAATGCTTTGTCAATTTTTAAAGCATTAGCAAGTTTTTCGAGAGTTTTTAAGTCAGGTGTTACCAAATCTGCTTCAAGTCGGCTGATTGTTGAGTTAGTTACGCCAGCTAATTCAGCCAGTTTTCTTTGACTAATTGATTTCTGTTCCCTTAAATGGACCAGATATTTTCCAAACGAATTTTCCATACGAATACTCCTTTCAAAAAGAGTATAACATAACCGTTCCACAAAAGCAACAAAAAGGTGTTGCATTTAAGGAACGGGTGTGATATACTATTGTTGCAAAGATGGAACGGTAATTGCATGAAAAAGACAACAGACTATGATTCGCACTCACGCTCTGTTGTCCTCTCTAACGGCACTTTCACAAGAATTTAGCGCCAACTTCCTGTATTTATTTTAGCATTTTAATACCGAAAAAGCAATCGCTATATCTTGTGTGTCTATTGTGCCTTTCTATACAAGATACCAATCTATCTGGAGATTTTTAGAAGGAGGTACACATTATGATGTACGCAAAAAAAATCAAAATGAAATACGGGTGTAGTAACTCAAACAATGTTCAGGAGATTGAAGAAATTTACATTGACGGTTGCAATAATCCGGGATACTTTAAAAAGTCTGTTCTTTATGATTATTTAAAAAAGAATCCCAAAAGTATCAAAGTCTATATTTCTCCTTATCCTGATGTAGTGCCTGCATTGAGTTCACGTGGTGAAAAATACGTTCGGTCAGAGCCTAATGATACGGTTCGAGACAATTTGCTTAAATTACCAAGAGTTTGAAAGGAGTGAAAGAGTATGGCTGTTCATCATGGCGGAAAAGTTGGGGCTGCTGGAAAAACCTTAGCAACAAAATCTTCAAGTAAAAGTGCTAAAAGTAAAGCTGGAAAAACTTTAGCTAATCATAAACATGAAAAGCACTAAGTAATAATTTGTTACAGGAAGTTGTACGACGTCAAAAGGCGGCATCGCACTAAAAATAGTGCAATGCCGCCTTTTTGCTCCCTGTTTGTCAGCCGTTAAATTAGTTTGTTTCCAAAACTTCCTTATCGGCGTTCATCTAATGTTAGCAGCCCCCTTTTTCCATCTCTCTTATTTCAGCATCTCCCCATATCTTCCCAAGAAGTTCTGGGTACGCTCATTATCCGAAGCAAATACCGTTTCCGGACTTCCTTCTTCAACTATTACGCCATCTGCCATAAAAATGACCCGATCGGAAATATCCCTTGCAAACGCCATCTCGTGAGTAACGATTACCATGGCAATGTTTAAATCTGCCAGCGATCGGATTACTTTTAACACTTCTCCCGTAAGTTCCGGATCCAGCGCCGACGTAGGCTCGTCAAAGAACAAAATCTGCGGATTTAGCGCCAATGCCCTGGCAATGGCAACCCGCTGGCATTGTCCTCCTGAAAGCTGGCATGGATAGGCGTCTGCCTTATCTTCCAGCCCCATTTTCCGGAGCAGTTCCCTTGCTTCGGACTCCACTTCCTTCTTGTCTCTCTTCTGGACATGGATCGGCGCGTCTGTGATATTTTTCATTACAGAATAATGTGGAAACAGATTAAAATTTTGAAATACCAGACCATACAGGCTTTGGATCTCTTTCAGCTCCTTCTTCGGCGCATACTGGATATTCCCTTTTTCATCTGACCAGACTGCCCTGGTCTGCCGATATAAAATCTCGCCCCTGTCCATGGTTTCCAGCATAGT
>ULYD01041854.1_pt1 | contig 9680 bp, 9 predicted proteins | sample 1961831 | NCBI WGS metagenome assembly ULYD01 (sample SAMEA4835854, study PRJEB28245) | human gut metagenome | biome: gut microbiome; material: fecal sample | place: Denmark | collected 2008 | reverse complement strand
CACATTCGCTCCACGGCCGGAATGGATATAATCATGATCTCCCTCTTCCTCCACATTTCCGGTATAAAACAAATACATCTTGTCCTTCCATACAATGGCTGAACCGGAAAATACACCATCTTTATCATAGGTTTCATCCGGCAAAAATGGTGCTCCCTCATATTTATACTGCACTAAATCCTTGCTTGTATAATGTCCCCACAGTTTCATTCCGCCATTCACTGCAAACGGAGAATATTGAAAAAACACATGATACCTGTCCCCAAAATAGGACAGTCCATTAGGATCGTTTAACCATCCTACCGGTGCCATAAGATGGAAATGGCAGCGATTCTTCTCTGCTGCCACTTTCTGCATATTTTCCTGTTCAAAACGCCGTAATATCTCCGGCAAATTGTCTTTTCTCTGCTGTAATGACATTCCCTGTGCTCTTTTTTCCATAGTCAACCTCTTTGTATCATCATAATAACCGCACACCTGTATCGTCATAATAACCGCACACTTGTATCGTCATAATAACCGCACACATTGTACTCATTATTTCATTTCGGTCGTGTACACATATGATACATTGCCAATATCTTTTAACTTCTTCAGTTCCTTACCGATATCTTCCACATAATATCCATAAATATACAAACCATCTTTCTGAATACTATCAATCATCGAAGCATAATCCGTTTTCCCAGTGCCCTGATCGTTCTCGATCATTTTCACAATGTCATCGTTATCTTGCAAATATTGTAACATACTTGTCATGTGTTTGGTAACATCTTTTTCCTCCAAAACATTTTTCTTGGCGGATTCCTGCTCAGCAAGTGAAAATGCTGTCAGCAGCGGATATTTTTTTTGGTCAAAGGCAAGACTGCTGCAACTGGTGTACATACGAAATCCTATATTTCCTGTATTGTACGTTGTATATTTGCTTTCCGTTTGGTCTTTATTTTTTACACTGATCGCACACCAGGTCGGCTCAAGATCATTCTTTTCCGCCAATGCTTTGAATTCAGAAAATGAATATACTTTATCCAAGCTGACATAGGCATGGTACATTTTTTCATCCTCCAACTTAGACAGCTCATCAAATACTTCTTTCTTCGTTCCGGCAATCCCTTCCGGCGTCGCCGCACTGGCTGTCGTCATCTCGCTTGGTGGATAAAAAACATTTGAGAATGGTTTTTGTACAATATTGGGATTATACAGAACCATATCATTTTTCGTGATCCTTCCTCCCACGTACTCAAAAATGCCATTGTGGGAGCTCGTCTGGTTGATCACGATGTCATAATTACCATAGCCGCTTCCTGTTGCGGCCGCAGAATCGCGATAGTTCTCCGGCAAAAACAACTCTGAATACACGGACATGTCCAAGGACAATTGATTGGTTTTATTTCCCTCTTCTGTGCCGACAATTTTATTTGGATCATAATACATGGCATCCTGGATCTTTGGAAGCGCAAACACCAAGAAACATACAATTCCTATAACGATCACTCCGGTAATAACACCATACTTAATAAATGTGCGGCGTATTGCCCGCCTGATCAGCTTAGTAAACTCTGCCTCCTGTCCGCCTTTTGGCACTGCGCCTCCAATAACATTGGTTCTCTGTCCGTCTTTCGGCACACTTCCATCTGTACTTTCGGTAGTTTGACCCCCGTCCTGTTCTACCTGTTCCTCAAACTCCATCTCCTCATTATCAAACAAATACTCGCTGATCGCATCCTGTTTCTCAATGTCTTGGCGTACCTGTTTGCGCTGTTCTTCCGGCAATTCCCCTGCCTTATATTTTTGCAATAATTCCCTATAGTTCATAACCCTGTCCCTCCATATAATTTTTCATCTGCTTCTTAGCACGATGTGCCGACACCCTTACATTTTCCGGTGTCATGTGAAGCACCTTAGCAATTTCTTTTTGTCCCAAGCCTCCAAAATACTGCATCATAACAATCTCTCGCTGCCGCTCCGGCAAATGCTCAATCGCATGATACAACAGGCGATTTCTTTCTTTCGACAGAATATTTTCTAATGGTATATTTGCCCTATCTTCCGCTTCGTTCTCATACTCGTCCACATACATGACTCGTCTGTTTTTGGACACCTCATTATAATACAGGTTGCGCGCCACCGTATATAACCATGCCCGCATGTTGGTATGACTTTGATCCAGCGAAAGCAGTGCTTTCAGAAATGTTTCCTGCGTCAGATCCGCCGCCCACTCATGATTTTTGCACAATGCATATACATACAAATATATTTCCTGATAATATGCATCGTACAACTTTTCTAAAAGCTGTTTATCCACTTTGTCAAACTCCCCCTCCTTTCCTCATCTCGCACGTTGCTGCAGATGGCGATTTTTCGTGCTATCTACCAATATAACAGATGAGTCATCGAAATGTTACACCATTTTCTAATTTTATTTTTAAAAGATTAGGGTGTTCATCATTTATGAAAGGGACTTTGCCATCTTTCCTTTTGACAGTATAATCCTTTAGAGGTTATACTGCTATCTAGATGCTAATACAACAAATAAGAAATCACCGGTCATATGATTTGTCAGATTTATGATACATTTTAGATACATAAGGTCGGTATAGTAAACGTGTGTTGAAGTTATGGAAATTTCCACACACAACTGTGTAAGCACGAGAGGACTTCCGGTTATAATACGCCTGATAGGGGACAGGCCGTATATAATAACCGTGACAGATATTGGACAAAGCTATGACTAAAATATTGATTGTAGAAGATGAAGAGGCTATTTCGAATCTGATTCGTATGAGTCTCTGCAAAACCGGTTACATATGTGAACAGGCATTTGATGGCGAAACTGCTGCAGACCTGATTGCAGAAAACAGTTACGACCTCATTTTGCTGGATATCATGCTGCCGGGCATTGACGGCTATGAATTGCTTGACTATATCAAGACGACACAAATGCCGGTCATTTTTATTACGGCGATGGGCACGTTAGATGACAAAGTGAAAGGTTTGAGGGCAGGAGCGGATGACTACATTACAAAACCATTTGAAATGATGGAATTGTTAGCACGTGTAGAAACCGTTCTGAGACGTTATCACAAAAGTGAGGAGAGGATCACGATTTTTGATACTGTCATCGACGTTCCATCACGTACCGTAACCAAACAAGGGAAGCAGATCATGCTGACACTCAAGGAGTTTGAGCTGCTTCTCTTCTTAGTGCGCAATAAAAATATCGCATTATATCGTGAAACTATTTATGAGAACATTTGGCAGAATGAATATATGGGTGACGGCCGTACTGTAGATCTCCATATACAGCGGCTGCGCAAAAAGCTACACTGGGAAGATAAAATAAAAACCGTATATAAAGTAGGGTATCGACTTGAAGTTGACATTGCGGGAATATAAAACGATTATCAAAATTCTTCTGCAAAGTTACAAGACAGGTGGCAACTTGAAGTTGACATTGCGGAAGTGTAAAACGATCATCAAAATGACAGGTGGCGGTTTAATGTCAACATGGAGGGAGCATAAAACAATATGAAATTTTATTGGAAAATTTTTATCAGTTTTTTTATCTTGATCGCAACTGCTTTTAGTATTTGCGGAACCTGGATGATTTCTGCGTCCTTTCGAGCTTCCTATCATCGAGAGATTGAGTCCGGCAACAGCAAAAACGAAATGGTCCGCATGTCTCTAGGCAATATTGTCGGCTCTATGCCTGCGGATTATTTTACCAAACACAAAAATGCCATGAAAGAGATCTGTTCATCCTTTGCGGTAAGTTTTGGAGGGGATTCCGATTTTTTCACAATATATAATGACCAGCGAAGCGTTGTTTACTCCTCCGGAAAACCGCAGAACAACGATGTCCTCTTTGCTAAAGCAGGGAAAAACAAGTCCGCACGCGAAATATATAAAAGTAAAGATACGTATTATTTACGTATCGTAAGCTATACGATATTACCAAGCGATCTGAAAGGTTATTACGTAGAAACTGTTACAAATATCAATAACATTTATTTGCAGCGTCAGGAAATGACTCGCATGTACCACTATATCATGTTTATCATATTGGTGTCCTGCATGATCCTTTCTCTGGCTTTGTCATATTTTTTGACATATCGCGTGCGTGTCCTTTCGGCTTCCACGCGCAGTTTCGCAGATGGCGATTTGAATAGTCGTGTCCAAGTTCATGGACAGGATGAAATTGCTACTCTGGCGGCTGATTTTAATCGCATGGCTGATAGTCTGCAAGAAAAAATTGATGAGATATCCATGCACGCCAAAAATCAAGAAGCATTTACGGCAGCGTTTGCACACGAATTAAAAACGCCGCTCACTTCCATTATCGGCTATGCCGAGTTATTACGCACGATGGATCTGTCGCAGGAAGAAAAGTGGCAGGCGGCAGACTATATCTTTTCACAGGGAAAACGCTTGGAATCCTTGTCATACAAACTGTTGGATCTATTTGTTCTGCAACAGCAGGAGCTTACCTTCGCACCGGTTTCATCGTCAGAACTTACCGATGCAATCGTTCCAATGATGAAACAAAATCTTGCAGCCAAAGACGTGATGTTATCAATGCATCTCGCTCCTGCAACGCTATATGGCGACAAAGATCTACTCTTATCACTGCTTATCAATCTGATCGACAACGCCAGAAAGGCTTCCTCGTCTGGCGATACGATCACTGTGCTTGGTTATTCCGACAATGACTATTACTGCATCAGCGTACAGGATACCGGCAAAGGAATTCCTGCAGATGAAATCGACAAAATCACCAAACCTTTTTATATGGTAGATAAATCCCGCTCCCGCAAAGAGGGTGGAGCCGGGCTTGGTATGTCGCTTTGTTATGAGATCCTGCGCCTTCATCATGCGCAGTGGCATATCGAAAGTGAACTTCATGTCGGTACAACGATCACTATTACCATCCCGCAAACCGGAAAGGAGTAGCATATGAAAAAACAGTTGCGAATTGTATTAACCTTTTTACTGGTGGCTGCATTTTTTATTACTGCAGAAATCATTCCTGAGATCACGAATCACCTGACTGACCAAAAAACGACCAATACCATTACGGTTTCACATGGTTCCACTCAGACTACACCCACCAAAGTCAATCTGTCTTACAAAGAGCGTCTCGCTATTTTTTCATCCGAAACGATCGCTGTCTCGGAAATTTTGACAACGGTAAAGGCAGAAACTTTGACAGAATATGATGAGTCATTTTTTGAGAAACTGCAAAAACAACTTCATAAACTTTACTCCTTTCACCTTATTCCCGACGATCTAACGGTGAAAGATCTGGAAAATATGTTTCAATCCGCCACTTATTTATCCATCCGTAATTATTTGGAAACGGACAGTTTCTGTGTTTGGGAACTTTCTTTCTTGAAAGAATCTAACAAGCAATCTTATTCTTTGCGTTTTGATGTAGAGCAGGAAAAAATCTACTATGTATCAATGGGAAACATACCTATAAAAGAGATTTTGACAAAGTCCGATCCGACACAGTATAATGCAGTCCCATTAATGGGACACGTAGCTGCCTCCCACATTTTGCAAGGAAACGACAGTCCAATGCAGTATCAAGCAACACCTATGGGAGAAAGCAAAAAATCTCTTTTGTCCGAAAAAATTGACCGCTACGCTAAACGTCTTCTAAAATACTATGGTGCTTCGATAAATAGTGATGCTTCCGCACAGTATTCCAGTGAAGATGACTATAAGGAAGCCCACTACTATTTTACAATTAAATCTTACAAATACAACATTCCGGTTACCATCATAACCTCGCAAAACTATGCGGGTATTGAGAATTATCTCACATTCTCTTTCGGTAACTTTTATTCTGATTTTATGACTTCTAATGGTACATCACAGATGGTCGATGGTTAATGGGATAGGATGATAACTCCCTTGTGTTGCGAATTTGTAATGATACAACTTAGATACCTTTTCTTGCAAAATCGGATGCAATCTTTTGTTTTAATAAGAATATAAAACAGGATCAGGCAAGGAGGAATTTATAAGATGAGGTATAAAAGAAGTCATTTGATCGGATTATTTGCAGCACTATTAGTGCTGGTTACTATTTTAGGGGGAGGAATATTGTTGGTGATCAAGGAAGATCACGCATCTGCCGGATCTACGGAAGGCGCTGCTTATCATTTTCAGGGAACAGATCAACCGCAGGCCACGCGCAGCCATAAATACCACACAAATCTCAACCACAAGCAAACTCTGATCTTAGTGAACAAAGATCATGCATTACCAAAGGGCTACTCGGTCCAACTCAAAACATTAAAAAATGGCATTCAGGTTGCCAAAGTGATATATCCGCATCTTCGTGATATGTGGTTTGACTGTGAAGCCGCTAATCCTAATTATTCTATCAATGTCGTAAGCGGTTATCGTACCCGTCAAAAACAAACAATACTCCTTTCCGAGGAAATCCGCAAAAATGAGCGTACCGGAATGAGTTATCGTTCCGCTAAAAAAGATGCTTTGCGAAGTGTTGCACCTGCCGATTATAGCGAACACGAAACCGGACTGTGCGTGGATATCACCGCTTCTGATCATCTGCAGCTTGACAGAGGGCAGGCACAAACCCCGGAAAATCAATGGCTGCGTAAACACTGTGCCGATTACGGCTTTATTCTCCGTTATCCAAAACATAAAGAAAAAGTTACCGGCTATATGTACGAATCTTGGCATTTTCGCTATGTTGGCAAAAAAGCTGCTAAAAAGATCATGCGTGAAAAAATTACGTTAGAAGAATATCTTCAGGAATAGACAAAATGCTCCCATCTTTTGGGAGCATTTTGTCTAAATCTTTGCCATCCTCTTGAGACAATACTAAAATACCACTACTAACAACATCTTAAACTGCTCTTTGCCGTATACCGCATGTGGATGTTTTGCGGGCATTACGATCGACTCTCCTTCGTGCAGCTCATATTCCACACCATCAATCGTAATTTTTCCAACTCCATCCAAACAGGTTACAAACGCATCTCCACCGGATTCATGGGTACTAATCTCCTCGTCCTTATCAAAGGCAAACAATGTTACACTAAGCGCATCGTTCTGTGCAAGCGTCTTGCTGACTACCTGTCCTGCCTGATAGGACACCTGTTCTTTCAGTACCATTACCTGTGCCTTGTCCATGTTTTTGATCATACTCATCGCTTTTTCCTCCATTCTTTTTTCTTTATTACGTTATTATAACCACATTTTTAATTAAACACTACTTGGAGGCATCTACAATTTTTTGCACCTCCTCTTCTGAAATAACTAATTTCTCCGCGATCTCCGCTACAGTCATATGAAGTTCCTCATATAAAATCTCAACTTTTCCTTCAATCTTTCCTTCAATCTTTCCTTCCCGGAAGCTGGCTCTTTCCAGTCCCGGTATCTCTTTTCGTAAGGTTTCTTCGCCACTGATCCTATGATTCCTTTTGACTTCTCTTACCAGCTCATCCTGTTTCTTGATTCTTTTTTGCATCTGCTCCTTTTTGTGCTGATACTCCAACAGATCAATTACATTTTCAAGCAGTTCCTCCTCAAAACGCATCATATTTCCGGATAATAATGATTCTTTGATAAATTTTTCAATTTTAGTAGTGTCTTTTTCGATAAATTCGATTATACTGTTATACATGGGGCAGTTCTCCTTTGCGTTTTTTGTTTCGTCACTTAAAACTTTATACAAAGGAACTGCCCCTTTCAATATTTAATTTTCCGAAAACTTAATTACGCTAACCGGGCACTCTTAATATGAACGAAAACATTCCTTCATTTTTTCCAGACGACACAAAGCTTCGTCCAGAGTTTTCTTTTCCCGTGCAAAATGCAGCCGGATCAGATGATTGACATCCTCTTTGAAAAAGCTGGAACCCGGAACTGCTGCCACGCCAATATTTTTGATCATCCATTCACAAAATTCCAGATCTGAGAATCCATGAAACTGCGGAAGTTCCAAAAAGTCTGATATATCGATCAGCACAAAATACGTTCCCTGTGGTACATTATGCTTCAGACCAATTTTATCCAGTCCCTTTAGAAAATAATATGTTCATACACTTCATCCGTCACAACAAATGCATCATATCTGACTGCCAGTTCACCGATTGCCATCAGCTCATCCCTGCGAAAAACTTTTCCGCACGGGTTCGATGGATTACAGAATCCGTAAAGGTTTGTACTCTTTTACTTAATTCAGGCATTTTTATCTCCTTCCTGATGCAACAGCCTCAATCACTTGAAGCTTTTTTACGACCTTGTTTGTCCTGCCCGTTTTCTCCATTGTTCCATTCTATCTCATTTTCTACAATATTGAATCGTTTAAATTCCGGAATGGAAGCATTGTAATATTGTTCAAGAATAGATGGGTCTTTCGAAGGGAGTACAGCATATTTTCTCTCTAATAAATATCCTTCGTCTCAACAGAAGCTTTTAATTCATTGGCATGCTCATATATATTGTTGAGTATTATTTTACAATCCTTCATGCCCTCTACCGTGGAATCTGATACCTTGATGCCATCCGCAGATGCAGCCGCAACCTCTTCTCCTGTTGCCGACAGATGTGATATATTATCCGATATCACTGACGTTGAATCAAGTATTTTATTGATGCTCTGCTCTGCAACATGTATGCTTGACATCAGCACATCCATTGTATTGCCTACTTCAACAAATGTTTTTTCTGTTTCATCAATAAGTGTGTTCTGTTTATCAACGGATAACACAGATTCATTGATACTCTCGTTCGCTTTTTGGGTATCTTCGTTCAGCTTCTGTATGATATTTGTAATACTTTCAGAAGCCTTCTTGGTCTGTTCCGAAAGCTGACGGATTTCCTCCGCAACGACCGCAAACCCCTTTCCCGCTTCTCCTGCGCGGGCTGCCTCAATCGACGCATTCAGTGCAAGAAGATTTGTCCTTGCGGATATATTAACGATATCACCAACAAAATTCTGTACATCATTAACCTTCTCTGTAAGACCACTTATTACATCAACAATGATATTACTTGCGTCCTGTACATTCTGTGCCTGTTCTTTTAATTGACCAACAACCACCTTGCTGTTATTTACCGATTCATCTGTCTTATCAGATGCACTTATCATCTGATTAATTTCTTTTTCCGCCATATCCGTGTTTTCCTGAATCTCAGAACACATAACCGCCTGTCTCTGGATTGCCTCTGCCGTACTTTCCGTGCTGTCTGCGATATCCCCCATAGAACTGTGGCTGATATCTATACTTTTCTCAAGTTCATTCAGCATAGTCATCGCTTTTTCAAACTCGTCAGAAATATTATCCGCAATAGCAACCATTTTCGTATTGCTTTCATTCTGTTTTGCAGCCGCCTCCTCAATCTGGGATACCTTCTCGCCAAAATACTGAATCAATATATTCGCTATATTGATCGATATGATCGTCACAAGAATGATTACAAGGATAGCTAATACCCTGCTTGATAACAGTTCCGAATTGCTACTGTCAAAATCCTTTATTAATCGCACAATATTTGCTAATATAACTAAACCATTGGCACAATACATCAATCTTTTATTAAGATAAACCATAACGGAAATAATCATCGGAATTCCATATGTCCACACGGTATCCGTAGAATTCAGTAATACAACAACAACATATCCAATCGCTATATTT
>ULYD01067372.1_pt1 | contig 9692 bp, 2 predicted proteins | sample 1961831 | NCBI WGS metagenome assembly ULYD01 (sample SAMEA4835854, study PRJEB28245) | human gut metagenome | biome: gut microbiome; material: fecal sample | place: Denmark | collected 2008 | reverse complement strand
TGAGATGGCGGCCTTTTATACGTGGTTAGATTTTACGCTTACCTTGGAAATGCGGGTGGTTATTGAGCACTTACGAGGAAAAGGTTTGAGTTGATGCATAGAGGTTTAAAGTTTCCTATGGCGAAAAAGGAACGGCGCAGCAGACGATTATAATACCGTCTGCTGCGCTGTCCTTTGCCTGATGTGGAATCATGTATAGATGAACTGGCAGCTGCTTTACTCAGCCATGTCCCGCCAGAGGAATGCCACAATTTGGCCGCGGGTGCAGTTGTTGCCGGAGCCGAACAGACCACCGCCGATACCGCCGGTGATGCCGTTCTTCTCAGCCCACTTGACCGCGCTTGCGTAGTAAGCGTCAGCCGCCACATCGCTGAAGGCCGCGCTGCCGCTGACAGCAGGGCTGCCGGAGGCACGGTACAGGAAGGTCACTGCCTGTGCGCGGGTGCAGGTTGCGTCGGGGCTGAACTTACCGTCGCCAGTGCCGCCGGTGATGCCGTTTTCAACGGCCCACGCCACAGCCTTGGCATAGTAAGCGTCCTCGGCAACATCCGCGAAGCTGCTCATGCTCTTGGGAGCGGGAGAACCGGCCGCGCGCCACAGGAAGGTGACGATCTGGCCGCGGGTGCAGGGAAGGCCGGGGGCAAACAGGTTGTTGCCGATGCCGCCGGTGATGCCCTCGCTGGCCGCCCACTTGACGGCCTCATAGCAGTAGGCATCCACGGGAACGTCCGCGAAGATCTGCTCCGGAGCTTCCTCCACGAACTTACCCTTAATGGTGACCTTGGAGGCAGGCATGGTGAAGGTGTACTTGCCCTTCTTCTCGGTGATCTTCACCTTGTCGCCGTCCTTGTCCAGAACCTTCAGGGTATCCAGCTCATAGCCCTTGTCGGGCTTCACGGTGATGGTCACGGTGTCGCCCTTGTAGGCAGACTTGGGAGAAACGGTGATGGTGCCGTGCTTCACGCTGTCCACGGTAATGGTGTAGCGGGAAGAGTGGGAGCTGCCGCCGCCACCGCCGCTGCTGGACTTGTGATACAGCTCGATGGAGTCGGTCAGCGCCTTGTAGTTGGCGTCAGCGGGAGTGAAGCGCCACTTGTAGGTGGTGTTGGCCGCCACGGTGGTGGTATCGGGCAGGACATTGCCTGCGTCATCCACCCACTCCAGCGTACCGGCGTCGGGCTTCAGCGTGCTGCCGGTAACGGTCAGGCCAGCATCCGCCAGCGTCTTGCCGCTGGTGGTGATCTTGGTGTAGGCAGGCTCGCCGGTGGGGGTCGCCTGCTTGATGGTGAAGGTGTAGGTCTTGTCGGCCGTGGTGCCGTCCGCCCAAGCGGTGGTGGCCTTATCCCTCAGCGCCACGGTGACGGTGTGGTCACCGGCGTTGGTCTGGCTATTGCCGGTCACGGTGTAGTCCGCGGTATCGGAAATGCCGTAGGTCTTGACGGTTCCGTCATAGGTGAACACCGTGGGGTCGGCGGCGGGGATGGCCACCTTCCGGGGAACGATGGTCAGGGTGGCCGTGGCAATGCCGAAGTTGATGCTATCCTCGTAGGTGGCGGTCACGGTGTAGGTGCCGATGCCCTGGGGGTACCCAGCCAGCAGCGTGCCGGTGCCGGCGGTGTAGACGTAGTTCCACTTGGCGCCGGTGCTGAGGTTGGTGCCGCTGATGGAGGCCGCCTTATACTCCATGTAGCTGCCGGTGTACTCCTTCTCGCCGTTGGGGAAGGTGATGAAGGTGCTGACATCGGTCTTATCCAGCACGTGGACGGTAATGTCCTGCCCGGTGACGGCGATGTGGTTGGCGTCACCGGCGTAGTGGGCCTTGAACGTCTTCGTGCCGGCGGTGTCCATAAGGGTGCCGGGGGCATCCCAGTTCCAGCCGGCGGGCAGCTCCACAGTGGACAGGGTATTGCCCTTGACGCCCTTCAGTCCGGTGGGGTCGACGGGGGCGATCGGGTTGATGTTCACGGTGGCGGTGGTGGTATCCTTGTTCAGCTTGTAGTTTTCACCGAGGCCGCCCTTTTCCATCTTCACCAGCACGTTGACAGTTTTGCCGGTACCTGCCGTGTCATCGGCCATGGTGGCGAAGACGTGGTAGTGGGTACCCTGCTTCACATCGGAGGCAACAGGCAGCTTCACGGTGCACTCCACGTCCAGCTTGCCCTCCTCGTAGTCGCGGTCCGTCGTGCTGACGCTGGTAATGTCAATGGGCTTGGGCTGGATCTTGAAGTTGCGGCTGAAGGTACCCGTGTAGTTGCCCTTGCCCTCGACATAGACGGTGGCCGTCTCAAAGACGTGGACGTTGGTGCCGTAGCTGACGGTGTAGTCGGTACCCTCGGTCAGCTTCTTGGTGCCGTCCATCACCACGGCAGGCGGCTTTTGGACCCCGCCGCTATACACATAGGTGCCGGTGATGGGCTGAAGCATGTTGCTGATGCTCTTGGGGTTAATTTTGAAGTCGGCGTGACCCGTGTAGATGTGGGTGGCCGTTTCGCAGACGACGTTCACCACATACGCGCCCGCGTTGGTGGGGGGCGTGTCGCTGCTGTAAGCGGAGGAGGTCGGGGTGCTGTAATGAACCAACGTCTTTGTGGTGCCCTCCGGCACGGTAAAGACGGGGTCTTTCAGCGGTGTGCCGTAGGTGGTGTCCGCCTGCGTCACCGTCAGGGGTTCGAGGGGCTTATTCTCCACTTTGATCTTGACGGTATCCTTGATGGCGGGGTTGGCTTTAAGGGTGGCCGTCAGATCGAAGGGGATGGCCTCCGTGTTATGGAACACATGAAGCGTCAGGCCGCTTACGCTGCCGACAGTTTCAAGCGTGCCCATATGATTGGGAAGGTGATTCCACGTCCAGTCAACCTTCGTGATGGTTGCGGGCTGGCTGAACTGGTCATAGACCTTGGCCTCGTATTCGACGTCAATCATGTCGGCCGGGGCGTCGCCCACAGGGGGAATGATGGTGGTCTGGGGCGCGCCGCCTGTTTTTCTGTCGACGATCTTGAGCCACTTGACAACGGGGGCGTCGCGGAAAACAGTGAGCTTAGCGGTGTCGGACTTGCCGCCGTAGGTGGCGGTGAGCTCGATCTTGCCTTCGGGGCAGTTGCTGGAGATGGTCAGGTCGCCGGTGTCGGGATCGACGGTGACGTCCTCAAGGCCGCTGACGCTCCACTTAACGCCGTCGGGGTTGGTCAGAATGCCATCGTCCGTATGCACATCGACGCTGTAGGTTCTGGGCACCTTGACGGTGCCGGGAACGCCGAAGTCGGCGGCCTCAGGGACATTCAGGGTGGGAGCCGTGCCGCCTATCTGCACTTTGGTGACCGTCACGGAGCCGGTCTTGGGGTAAGCCTTGGTCAGAAGCAGTTCGGTGTTGCTGACGCGGGTGACGGAATAGTCACCGTTGGCGGCACCAGTCTTAAACTTTTCGTCGAAGGTCTCGCCGGAGTTGGCCTTCAGGGTGATTCTGGCGTAGTAGAACTGCTCAGCCTTGGCGGTGGCAGGGTTGGTGACAGGCGTGCCGGTGTCGGTAGTGCCTTCGAACCACTCCACCTTCGTGATGCTGTACGGTGCGCCGCTGGCAACGGTGCCGGTGAAGTCCAGCGGCTGGACCTTGACCGGGTCATCAACAGAGGCGGTGACGGTGGTGATGGGTGCCTTGGGGATGGTAACGGTAGTGGTTGTAACACTGCCAGCGGCAGGAGTGCTTGCTGTGTCCTCACCATTTTTGTGTGAGAAATTAGTATAATATTCATCGAACGCAAATTGGGCATCTCCCGTCTGCCCCGGCTTAACACTAAATGTTGCCGTAAAAACTAACTTTGTTCCAGTGACAGTCATACCGGACGATTTAACGAATGTAAGTCCGATGTCTTTTGTGGTCGCGGTATTATCTGAAATTGTAGTGTAGTCCTCGCTTCCGAACTCTTCATTTCCAACGATGGACTCTACCGCGAGCTTATCTAAGTCATACTTCATATGGAAATCAAGTGCACCAAGGTCAGAACACGCGCCTAAAATGACTTTTGCGGTTACCTTGCTTGAGGCACTATCATACGATGCCTCAATGCTCAGTGTCGGCGCATCATACCCTGCTGCAAATGCGCTGGTCGGCAGCATCGTCAGCATGAGGCAGAGGACACAGAGCAGGGACAAAATGCGTTTTTTCATGCGGTTAATTCCTCCTGTTACTATATAATCGCCTTAATAAGTTAGCGTGCGAGAACCGGCACCAATCTGCCTGATCCACAGCACATCTGTGCCATTCACTTTGCCGTCGCGGTTCAGATCCGCAAGGACTTTCTGGTATGCATCCAGTGTGCGGCTACCCGCACCACTCTGCCGTACCCATAGCGCGTCTGTGCCGTTCACTTTACCGTCCTTGTTCACATCGCCCATCTTGTAAAGCCGAATGCTCTTGTCGGTGATATTATCTGTGTTGACTGTAAGTTCTTCGATCCACAGACCGTGTCCGGGTTTTACAATCACCAGCTTGTAGTTGCCCTCTGGGATTGTGTTGAAACTAAAGGTCTGATCGTATCGTTTGCCGTCCGAATTGGCTGTAATACCTCCTTTCACGGGTGTGTATGCCAGCGCGGTTGTGTATGGGCCGCCTTTCTTCCACTCCGCCTTGATGTCCGCATCGCTGGTACTGCCGTCATAGAGCAGATACTCAACGTTATCGGTGTTGTTCCAGCTCACCGCCGTTCCGCTGACGCTCACGCCCTTGGACTTCACGATGACGGTGATCTTCTTCGAACCATCCAACACGACGAGGCTGCCGTTGCTGTCCGACTTGTGGAAGCAATAAGTGCCATCAATGATGACCTTGTTGTCCACCAGCGGGCGGTTCTGTTTCAGCTTCAGCTTCAGCGTGTTGATGCGGTAGTTCGTGCCCGCCGAACCTGCAATGGCAGGCGTGCCGCTCTCCCATGTAAGCTGCTCCACCTCATAGCCCATGGGGGAGAGCTGCGTGTTGAAGCTTTCCTGTACCTTGGAAAGGCTATCGCCCTCGTGGAGCGTCGGGAGGGTCAGGTTCATCTTCCTGAGCGGCGTGGCGGTGAAGGTCAGCGACTTGCCGCCGGAGGAGCGGGTGACATCCTTCATCTTGAGGAAGCTGCCGTAGGTGCCGAATTGCACGCCCGCGTAATCGGCAAACTTCGTGCCCTTGTTGGCGGTGATGGTAACCTTGACGGTGTAGGTCTTGTTCTCATCAAAGGTCTCCCATGTGGGCAGGGCGTTGTCGACCGTGCCGACGCTCTCTCCCTTCCACCACTGGTAGGAGATGGTGCGCAGGGCGTGGTAATCGACCCCCGCGCTCTCGTTGATGAAGAGGTCAACGCTGTCGCCCACCGTGCCGTACATGAGCACGCCGTTATACTGCGGCGTCGGGCCCATGGTCAGCAGCACCTTGGTGTCGGCGGTGATGTACGCCTCGCTCTGATCGGCAAACTCCGGCACCAGCACAAGCATGTTGGAAGTGAGATCAGGCATCGTGAAGAACAGCTCCTCCTTGAACTTGTCGCTGGGGGTATCATAAATACCGTTCGCGCTCCAGCTCTTGAAGATCTTTCCTGACGGAGCATTCGGCACGACCTTGATCCTTGCGCCGACCTGAACATTGACAGAAGTATTGACACCATTGGACTCTGTCACAAGCACCTTGCCGTTACTGTCGTAGGCGGTGGCGTTTCGCACTATGAGCATGACATATTTCACGCTCGAGTCCAGCTTGAACGTATAGTTCTCGCGCTTGTAGTCATAGCCGCCGCCCGCCTTGGGGACGCGCGTGAAAACGCTGATGGTTTTCTCGCCGCGCACCTCGAAGGGTTTGGTGTACGGCACGGCGTTCTGGGGGGACGTGCTGCTGTTATAGGCGTAGGCCATGGTGGCGTTGAGGGGCCAGACGTAGGGCTTTGTCAGCTCCACATTCACGAATTCCTTGATCGTGTAGGTGTTGCCGCTGGGCGTCAGCGTCATGCCGCCCTCCTTGGTCTTTACCGTCACATTCGGGGCGGGCAGGTCGTTCTGCTTAACCAGCTTGACCCGGGTGTACGAATTGGCCAATTTCCGGTATTTCTGGCCGCCCACGGTAACGACCTTGGCCAGCTTAAAGTGGAACTCGCCGCTGTAGTCGAGGGCGACCTTGCCGTCCTTCACCATGATGCCGTTGATCCCGTCGCTGGTCTCATACGGCGCGTAGTTATTATTATACCAGACCTCATAGCCCTCCGGCGCCTCCACCGTCAGCTCGATCGAGCCGTAGAAGTAGCGATTGGGCAGAAAAGCCTCCGTTGTGCTGAGCACCGTGTCGCCGTATTTCACCGTGGGTACGCCGGTGGGCCGCACGGCATAGCGCACCTCGGATCTTCTGTTCAGTGTGAGGGGGCCGGCGTAGGCCTCGATGCGCACGTCCTGATCGGCGGTGACATTCACCTCGAAGGGGCCGTTGTAGTTCTGGAGGGAACCCCACTTGTTCTTGGTGTTGTCCCACAGGCTGTACTTGATGGGTTGGTTGCGCTCCGCCGTGATGGTCACGGTTTTGGTGCCGCCGCTATCATAGAACTGGGTGACGGGGTCGATATACGGCGGGGCAACGGGCGGGTTGAAGGTAAATGGCTTACTGATAAAGCACCTGTTGGTGTCTTTATCATAATAGGCGATGCGGTAGTCCCCCGTTTGGATGCTGTAGTGATTGTTATTCAGTTCATCTGTGCTGCCGTAGGCTTTTTCATCGGCATACAGCCGGCTGTTGCGCAGGCCCATGAGGGGTCTGTTCTTCAGGTCCTTGGCGGCATAGGTCTTTTCACCGTACCGGGGCAGCTGCGCGGGCACCAGCATAACACTAAATGCGCCGTCGCCGGTGTCGATACCGTCTGCGCTCGCAAAGGTCAGATCCTGATAGGCGTAGCGGGTGGTGGTGCCGGTATCGCTGTCATACTCCGTAGTGTAGCTCACAGGGCTCAAGTCGGGTCCCGTCGTCATGGGGTCACGCACCGGCACCAGCACCATATCCCGCTGAATGTTGGAGAAGGTCTGGGTGGTGTTCGTCCAGCTTGTGCCGTTCCCGCTGCCCTCCGGGTGCAGGGCGTCGTACCAGCAGAGGAATTTGCCCTTCCCCGTCGGCGCGGTCAGCTTCAATTCGTCGCCCTTGCGCACAACATGGGTGTCCTCGTGCTCTGGCTCTATAACCTTGGCAAAGTAGACGCTGCTGGAAGCTCCCGGCGGTACCTCATGATCCATGATCAGTCCGCGGGACACCTTCACGGTGGCCACGCCGGTGGGCGACCAGATGTAGTTGAACTCGCCGCGGTAGTATTCCGCGCCGTTTTCCTGTACAGCCTCATAGGGGCAGCTGCCCTGATACATATCCGGCCCCAGCACGATCTCCTTCGCGAGGATCGCCCAGCTGTCGCTCCCCTCCGTCGCCCAATACTCGATGCGGGTCGATTCGGAGTCGATGGACACACCCTGCTCCGCGCGGATGAGCTCCACCTTCGCGTCTTTCCAGGTTTCGATGTTGGTATACGGGTGGTCGTAGCGCGTATGCAGTGTATCGGTTTCGGGATAGCGGACGATGTTGCCTTGGTTCCAGATATTGAAGTAGCCCTCGGTGTCCACCTTCAGGGCGGTGCCGTCCCCGCCCCCCAGCAAGACGTCGGTCACCACGTTCTTTTTGGATACGATCTCCACCGAGGCCTTGCCCAGCACCTCCATGGTTCCGGCGGAAATGGCATAGTTCTTCTGAATCACGTTTTTGGGCTTTGTCCAGTACTCGGTCGCCGGGTCAAAGTCCCGCCCGGATTCGATGGTGATCTTCAGGGTGGAGTCATCCTTCACCTTGACGTTAGAGGCATCGATGCCTATCGCCTGGTCGCCGTTAAAGCCGCTGGTGCCGCCGGTGACCTTGATGTTCACATACGGGCTTCCTCTATCATCCTCAAGGGTCAGGCCGCCCGAAAGGACGATACCGCCCGCATAATATTGGCCCTCATTCCGCCCCACGGTATTGATGTTCAGCTCGCCGCCGCCGCAGACCGTCAGCTTTGCGCCCTCACGGCCGTAAATGGCGTAGCCTCTGCCGGGCGATTGCGCGGTCTTGGTAAGGTTCAGCGTAAGACTCTTGCCGGTATCGATTTGGAGCTTCACATCCGGGCCGTCCTGCAGGTCCAAAAGGACATCGTATCCGCTCATGACGACGTCGTTAACCACACAGACAAGGACGGATTGCTTGGGCGGGTAGCGCATGGCGTTGCGCAAATTGATCCGCACGTCCTGCAGGTTGCCATTGAGGAACAGGATCCCCTCGAGATACCACACAAGGTAGTCGCTCTCCGCATGGGGGACGCCGCTCCACACATGAGCGTCCGGATCGCACTCGGTGATGTACTGGCCGTTGTACAGCTTGATCGCCCTCGACTCGTTATTCAGCGGGGGAAAGTTCAGCACCACCATGCCGTAGGTTTTATCCGGCTCTGCCGCCGCCCGCAGGGGGGCCTTCATCACAGGCGGTACAAGGGGCGGCAGGGTCTCCTGCTGCTCGGTGGTTCCCTCGGTGGTACCCTCGGTGGTTCCCTCGTTGGTTCCCTCGTTGGTTCCCTCGGTGGTTCCCCCGGTGGTTCCCCCGTTGGTTCCCCCGTTGGTTCCCTCGTTGGTTCCCTCGTTGGTTCCCTCGTTGGTTCCCTCGGTGGTTCCCCCGTTGGTTCCCCCGTTGGTTCCCCCGGTGGTACCCTCAGTGCTTCCCTCGATGGTTCCCCCGGTGGTTCCCTCGGTGGTCAGAGCCACCGGCTCCTCGCCCAAAGAGGGCGCTTGCGCGGCAAGCTCGCCCATCGGTACGAGCGCGAAGCCCTCCGCGGGGAGAACCGCGTCCGCGTCGATGCTCACGCCGTCCAGCGCGGCCTTGTGATACAGCCTGCCCTCGTAATAGAGCGCCGCGTACTCGCCGTCGGTGATGAAATCCTCGCTGGCGTTGCCAAATACCTCAGCCGTCGGGCTGCACTCGGTGATGTACTCGCCGTGGTGCAGGTCGAGCTGTTCGCCCTCGCTGAACACCAGCCGCACATAGCCGTAGTCCTCCTGCGGCGCAGGCGGGCTGAGGCCATCGTCCGCCTCGTCGGCAAGTGCCGCGGCGGGCAGCAGGCTCAGCGCCATGACGAGCGTTAAGAGCCACGCCGTCAGTCGCTTGTGTGTCAGTTGTCTCATGCTTTGTTCCTCCTTCCCGGTTCTTGATTTTTTGGCGGGGATGCCGCCGTTTTCATGCTTTCCGCTGTCTCATCGAGCCATGTACGCACCTGCTGCGCGGAAAGGTCGCCGATGCAGTAACCGTCGATGAGCTTCAGCTCCGCTGCCTTTTCCAGCGCGGCCAGCTTTTCCGGGTGTCCGTCCTCACAGATAAGATAGACGCGGCAATCCGGCAGTCTCCTCCGCACCTCGATGGCGATGTCGCAGCGGGCGGAGACGTCCTTGTCCTCCACGCCCTCGGTGAAGTCGGTCTCCAGCAGCAGAAGGTCCGCCTGTTCGGCAGCACACTGCCACACCACATCATCGCAATCGTCCGAGAGGACGCCTATCGGCCGGCAGCCGCCCAGATTTCTCAGCCAATCCACCGCATGGCGCGTTCTGAATGGCAAGGCAAAGCACACCGCCGCTTTCGGCAAGGGCGGCTCCTGCCTCCGGAAGAGGCTCATACCGCCGCCTCC
>ULYD01001067.1_pt1 | contig 9743 bp, 9 predicted proteins | sample 1961831 | NCBI WGS metagenome assembly ULYD01 (sample SAMEA4835854, study PRJEB28245) | human gut metagenome | biome: gut microbiome; material: fecal sample | place: Denmark | collected 2008 | reverse complement strand
GCAAGGGAAGATTTGTCGTGAATGATAACGCGCACATTCGGCTCTCGTTTCACGCGCCCTATGAGCAGCACACTACGAGCGGCGGCTCGGAAGTCGATAGAGCCTAATCCCCGGTATGCGCTCTGACCTCCGGCAGCTTTGTTCAAGTGCCCGATAAGCACAACGGCACACCCGGTACGCTCTGCAACTTCGGCAAGGCGGCGAAAGATAGGGCGTATTTCGTTTGCCTTGTTCATATCCGTTTTTTCGCCTACATACGCCTGTATGGGGTCAAGGATTATAAGACGCGCCCCGGTCTGCCGGATTGCCCTTTCTATGCGTTCATCGGATAAGGACAATTCCTGTTTGCCCTCGTCAATGACAAGTACCCGGTCAAGGTCTGCGTCCGCTTCCATAAGGCGCGGCTTGACGGTATCGCCCAAACCGTCCTCTGCGGTCTGATAGATAACATTAAAAGGCTCATGCTCTGCCATAGCCGGAAAGGGCTTGCGGTTGGTACAGGCGGCGCAAAGGCGCAGGGCAAGGGTGGTTTTTCCCTCGCCGGGGTTGCCCTGTACGATTGTTACCTTTCCAAAGGGAATATACGGCTCCCATAGCCATTCAACGGTCTGTGTGTCAACCTCGCTCATGCGGATAATTTCAACGGTTTCTTCCTGTTGCGGCTCACGCAAGCCATAGACAGCTTCGCGCAGATATTTTCCGTCTGTAATTTCCTCTTTACGCTGTAAAACCTCGTTCCAGTCTTTGAACAACGGTACAAGGCGATTGACGGTGTAGCCTTGGGGGATAATGCTGTTAAGGCGGCTGCAAGCGTCTGTCCCGGCTTTGTCGCTGTCAAGGCAGAGATAGACGGTCTTGATATTCGGACGGTCAGAGAGAAAACGCAGCAGGGCTTTTTCACTCACGCCGCCCAATGACAGATAGCTTTGTTTCTGCCATTCCTTTTTGAACAGGCAGAGGAAAGATAACAGGTCAATGGGGGCTTCAAAGACAAAAAGCCTTTCGCCCTCGCCCCGGTAGCAGAAGTTAAAAGTCTTGTCGCTGCCTTTCACATCAAGCCGGAAGCTGCCCACCGTTCCCCGTTGGTGGGCATATCTCGGTATGCCGCTTTCATCTCTGCCGACAAATACGGCGTTATGGTGGGCGGCTTCCTCGTAGAGATCGCCGCAGGAAAAGAAAAAGCCCGACACATCTTCATCAATGCGCCGGGCGGCTGTAAGGTAGTTCCTCGCTGTTTGGTTGTCGGGGCTTTTGGGTGGTAGTCTGAATTGCAGATAGACGGGTGGGGGTGCTTCGCCCCGTTCGCCTATCAGCATTTCAACGGCTTCAAGAAAACTTTTGCCGTAAAACTCCATGACAAAATCAATCGGACCGCCGCCTTTGCTCTGGCTGTGCCGATACCATCTGTTTTCTCTGACCGTCAAGCTGTCGTGCCGTTTCCAACGGTACTCCTGTCCGGCGCGTTCAAGCTGTTCGCCCTGGGCTTGCAGGAATGATACAAGGTCGGTCTGATTTGCCCGGTCAATCTGTTCTTTGGTGTAGGTCATAGGGAAATATCCTCCTTTTTGCGTCTTGGTGTTTGGTGTGTCTGTTCCTGTGTGCGCTGCTCGGCTTGCTCTACAATATCAATGCACTTTCGGATTTGCTGTAACTCCTTAACCTCGCTGCGCTTTGTTTTCAGTTCTTCATATTCGCCTGTGGATTGGGCTTTCAGTTCGTCAAATTCTTTCTGCCACTCGGACACCTTGAAAGACTTTGTACCCTCCGGCAGATTTGCGTGCAGGAAACGGTTGGCGGCGTTCCAGATAATGAGGTCGCTTTCGTGGGCTTGCTCAAATTTTTCTCTCTTTTTGCCCCATCCGTTTTTCAGCGTTTTCAGTTCATCGTGAATGGGCTTCAAGCGGTTGTAGTTGCTGCCATGCTCGATAAACTTTTCCAATGTCCTCATGCGCTTCTGCTTGGCAACAACGCTTGTATTCAGCCGCTTTGCTTCTTCATCAACAGAGGAAAGGGCAGCGTCCAAATCTTCAAGGGTAGCAATGCCCTTGCTTTGCAGATAGACAATCGCCTTGCTGATTTTTTGCAATTCCCCGGCAGTATGCTGTTGCTGCCAGCCCTGTGAATACTTCCGGCTTTTCTCTCGTTCAATGCTCAAATACCTTGTAAGCAGCGTGGCAATATCGGGAGAGTGCGGGGCAGCTTGCAGTTGCTTCTTAGCGGCGAAAACCTCCGCAAGCCATTCTTTCAAGCTGTCGATATAGCCCCGGATTTCCCGCATAAGTCGGTTGGTCTTTTGTATCATGCGGTTGATTTCTCCCTTGTCGGTGGCTATGCCTTTCTTCTCCATTTGGGAAGCTGCAACACCCATGTGGACGGTGGGGAGTTCCTCAATACCACGCTCTGCATGGCTGCGGTGGTCGATACGCTCCGCGCTGCCGCTTCGCTCTAAATAGTCGTTGGCAAGGTCAGCCCACGCCTTGCGCCATAGGTCGGCGTTCTCCTGCCTGTTCCAGTCCATAAGGTCAACCTTGCGCGTCTTGTATCTGCCGCTTGGCAGCTTTACGCGCTCCCCATTTTCGTCAAGGACATATTCCTTTTTTGACTTCGCCGCCCATGTGCCTTTTTCATCAAGGGGGCGCATAGTCAAAAGGATATGAGCGTGTGGGTTGCCGTTGCCTGTGTCGTGGATATTGAAGTCGGCGCACATTCCTTTGGAAACAAATTGAGAGGAACAGTATTCCCGGACAAGGCGGGTCTGTTCCTCTCTTGAAAGTTCAACAGGTAGGGCGATTTCGATTTCCCTCGCAAGCTGTGAGTTATTCGATTTTTCGATTTGCTCCACGCTGTTCCATAGAATAGAACGGTCAGAGAAAGAGGGTGGGGCATGGGGCGGCAGCATGATTTCAGAATGAACAACGCCGCCTTTTCTTGTATAGTCGTGGGTCAGTCCGTCCCACTCGTTTGTCAGCTTCTCTCCGGCGCGGTAGGCTGCTGCGGCTACGGCAGATTTGCCCTTTCCCCGGCTGACAATCTTAATGCTGCAATGGTAGATTGCGATAGTATCACCTCCCGATACGGTCAACAAAACCCCATGAAAGTGAATAGCTTGCAAAGCAAGGTGTTCGCTTTCGTGGGGTACACAAAAGGGTAGACAGCGCAAGCTGTCGCAGGGAAAGTGTAGGTTTCCCTGTCGCGGCGCAAGCCGCCAATCTCTGCACAAGGCAATAATGCCCGGTGCGGAGATAAAGCCCTCGGCAGAGCGCACACGCCCGTTAGGGTGTATAAGTGCGCCCTTGTGTGCAAGGGTAATTCTTCGGTGTCGCTTCTCCGGCTCGTTTTCTCAAAAACTCCTGCGCTTTGTCGCTGAAAACCGCGGTGTAGAGGAAGTCGCGGGCTTCCTGTTCTGACATATCAATGAGTGCCGGGACAAGGCTTTCAAGGTAGCCGCCCCGCGAACAAAGACGGTGGTTGCGCTCCTTGCGCTTCTCAATGGCAAGTTTGCGGTCAAGCATTTTGTTCCTGTTCTCATACTGCCGGATTTTCTTCTGTGTCAGTTCCATTTCGGCGTTACATTCCTCGATGGTGGTCGGTGGTTTTTTCTTCGACATGGTAGCCCTCCTTTTTGATTTTTAGTAAAAGAAAAGGGCGGCTACTTCGGTTTGGAAATAGTCGCCCTGTTGGGGAATTATGTTATTGTTATTTGAATAATATTATTCTGCCGCGTCTGTGTTACTTTTATCTGCTTTCTTCATTTTCAAGGAGCCCAAAATAAAGACAGCTCCGAAAATGAAACAAAGGACAGACCAGATAGCAAGGTCAGAGAAGCTACCGTAATTTACAATTCCCAGCAGTCCGCCCAACAGATAGAATACTCCGGCAACAATTCCGCCGCCTTTGCTCTTTCGGGTTGCTACTCCAACGATGCCTGCAATCAGCATACAGAAAGCAAGCAACATTCCTGATGTTCCGCTTACTTCGCCGTTATCTGCTAAAGCATTTCCTAATCCGGCAGCGCAAGATTGAAAAGCTACTAAAACAAATAAAACCATGCTGATAATTCCGATTACTAATTTTGCCGTTTTCATGTTGCACACCTCATCTCGTTACGGATTTAATGTAATTACCTCATTTGCAAAATCTTCGCCCATAAAATCATCAGCATCGTATGCTCTAAACAGGACTTCGATTTCTTCCACTTCGGTAATTCCGTTTTCCTCTAAAGTTGTATCAGACCATGCCATAGAACTAAATGCACATTTTCCGGCAGAAACAGAAGTTGCATAGAATGGGTCTGCCATAAAGCCGTTTACAGATGCGTCATCAACGCTGAACATTACCGTTTTGTCTGTCTTGTTCAGCAAGAACAGATTGGCAGTATAGCCCCATATCTCATCATCTTCATAGCCTGTTACGATAACAGTAACATAATCATTATCGATAATCACATTATCAGTAGCCTGTGCTTCTCTCACAAATGCAACAGCGTTTTCTTCTCCGTATGGATAGACATGGATTGTTTCCTTTCCAACAGGGTCAGCAGACCAATCATTGCTATCATACACCTTGAAAGTCAATTCAATATCTGTGTATTCAACAATACCATTTTCCTCAAGAGTATCGGTGCTAAAGTTGATTTCTTCGTTAGCCTTTTTGCCAGCAGCTACCTCGCTTGCAAACATTGGATCGCACTGAACACCATTGATGGAAGCACTCTCGACAGAGAACATATAGGTTTTCTCTGTGGACTTGTTTTCAAGCTGTGCTTTCAGAGTGTAGCCCCACATATTATCGGGGTCGATTTCGGTAATTTTTACCGCACACTCTGCGTTGTCAATGGCAACAACTTCCTCAAATACGATTTGATTTTCGGTGTTGTCGTTTTCGGTGCTTTCTTCATTTTAAGAAGAAGCGGGGGCATCGTCAGATGCGTCAGGTGTCGCTTCTCCGCCACAAGCTGCAAGAGATAGCACTAAAGCAAGCGAAAGAAGCAAGGTTACAAGTTTTTTCATTCCATTCCCTCCGTTATTAAAAAGTGTACTTTCCTGTAAACGCATTTTATCGACAAATTAGCCGGGATATAAACGAATATTTACATTTCAAGACTTGAAAAACGCCGTCTGAAGAAGTATAATATTAAATACCTATAAGCAATAGGCGGTTTACAGGAAAGTACACCTTTCTGTAAAACCGCCTATTTACAATAATTTGGCTTTTTCGTAGATTTCTGCCCGGTAGCGAAAGGTCGCAAGGGGCATACCACACTCTTTTGCGGCTGCTGTGCCGGTAATTTTCCCGGCACGCCACCTCTGATAAACAGCATGAAAGTTATCCGGCAAGGGGCGTGGTGGTCGCCCAAAGCGCACACCCCGCGCCTTTGCTGCCGCGATACCCTCTGTTTGCCGCTGTCTGATATTGGTGCGCTCGTTTTCTGCCACAAAGGACAGCACTTGAAGCACAATATCCGAGAGAAATGTTCCCATAAGGTCTTTTCCCCGGCGCGTATCAAGCAGGGGCATATCCAAAACCACAATGTCAACGCCCTTGTCCTTTGTGATGATACGCCATTGCTGTAAGATTTCTTCATAGTTGCGTCCCAGACGATCTATGCTCTTGATATAGAGCAGGTCGTCTTTTTTCATTTTTCTAAGCAGCTTTTTGTACTGTGGACGCTCAAAATCTTTGCCGGATTGCTTATCCATAAAGATATTCTTATCTGAAACGCCTACCTCGCGTAAGGCGATAAGCTGCCTGTCCTCGTTTTGTTCTCTTGTGCTGACACGCACATAGCCGTAAATGCTTCCAGTCAATTTTTATCCTCCTGTTCGTTTTACATAGACATCAACCGTCCTTACCTAATAATTTTACTGTATCTTTGTGTCATGGCTTGCTTTTCCCGGCTGAAATACCATGCTTCTTTGCATAGTCGCTTGCCGCCTGTCTGCGTTCCTCGCTGTATGGTGCGGTCAGACGGAAAGAGAAGCGTCCCTTTGCAATCTCAAACTCCATACAGCCCGTTTCCGGGTCGCTGTCGGTCAGCTTACAGACAGAGGGGAAGCGGCGGCTGTACGCGGTCAGCCTGTTCTTCAAGTCGGTGTTGTGGGTGCGGATATGGATAAGGGGGTCTTTCTCGTCAAACCAAATATCGGTGGTCTTTTCCTGCTTCGTAAGCCCTGTTCTCATAAACTCTCCTTTCTGCGCCCCTGTTACGCAGTAGGGGCATTTTTCGGGTGTTTTCTTCGGCTCTTGACTTGGGAAAAACGGCGTTTTTTCAATAGAAAATGCTCTGGCGATACATTCCTCGTCCAGAGTGTTCCAATCGTCAAATATTCCGTTTTTACGGCTCTTGACCGTCAGACGCAGAAAAATGCGAATAGTCGGCAAGTATCGCTTTCAGCAGCTTGTCGCGGAATGTTTCTGCGCTTCTGTGATTGAAAAACAACTCCGCAACGATGGTCTGTCCGTTCCGCTGTGTTGTGATGATACCATCCGGCTGCTTCTGCGCGGTGGTTGTGGTTTTCTTTTCTGTCATTGGGTCACTCCTTCCTTTGGGTGCAAAAAAAGGATTTCCCATAGTTGGAAAATCCCTTTCTGCTGTCGGTTATTCTGTTTTACGATACGGGCAGCGCAGCGGCTTGCGCCTTTCGCTTTGCCCGATATTCCCGCGCCTTGATGCGTTCATACTCCCGGCGTTTTTCAAGGTTTTTCGCCCGGTATTCCTTTGAGTAGTTCCGATGATAAGCGCGGCTCTTTTCCTTTTGGGCTTCTTCGATTTTCTCCCGCATTTGCCGGATTTCTTCCTCTGTCGGCTCTGCAAGCTGTGTCAGTTCGTTTTCAAACTTGCCGATATAGCTGAAATATATCCCGATATGCTGAACAGCTTGTTTTGCCCTTTTCTTATCGCGCTCATGCACTTCAATTCTGCTGATAAATTCATTGAGAATGGCGGGGGTAAGGTCGGTAAAGGCGGCGTAGCGTTCTATCAGCTTCAAAAACTTATGCGCCCATCCTCCTGCGTCCTCAAACGCGGATAACTGTTCTTTGAGTTCTGCAAGTTCCGCTTTCAGCGTATAGTATTCCTCCGAATATTTCTGTGACATTTGCTCGTATCGGTCTTGTGGGATAGCACCGAGGGCGTTATCCTCGTAGAGTTTATTCAGCACCTTGTCAATCTGTTCAAGGCGTGTTGTAATTTGCGGAATACGCTTCTGCTGTTTTTTGCTCTTGTCCGTCTGCTGCATATCAAGGTTTTTTCGGACTAATGCTTCAAATTCCTCCCGGTTGCTTATGGAGTATTCTGCAACTTTTTTCAGAACATCCGCGATAGTCTGCATGACTAAATCAGCGTCTATGATGTGCGGGGAATTGCATTTGGGATTTTTGGCTTTGCCCTTGTGGTACTCGCTGCAAAAGGCAACATGACGCTTGCCGCCGTTCCTGTAATCTATGCGAATGTGCATTTTTGCGCCGCAGTCTTTACAGAACATCAAGCCCGACAAAGGGTGGATTTCTCCGTCCCCGTTAGGGCGTCTGACAGGCGCGTTTTCCAAAATCCGCTGTACGGTTTCAAAGTCGGCGCGGTCGATAATCGGCTCATGCACATTCTCGGTTATCTGCCATTCGCTTTTATCTACATAGTGGTTGCGCTTGTCCCGAAAATGCTTTGTGGTCTTGAAATTGACAACATCACCACAATACTCCTGCCTTGTGAGTATCTTGGTTAAGGTTGCTTTGTTCCATTTATAGCGATTTTCCTCGTTCAGCGGTCTGCTTTTCGCTGTCCCTCTGTCGTGCTGTTTGAGGTAGAACGTAGGCGTGAGGATTTGCTCGTTTTTGAGATATACGGCAATTTGGTTTCTGTTCTTCCCGCCGATAAACAGACGGAAAATCAAGCGTACCACTTCGGCGGCTTCCTCGTCGATTATCCAAAAATCCTTGTTGTTCGGGTCTTTCATATATCCGTATGGGGCTTCGGTGGCGATGGGTTTGCCGCTTGCACCCTTGGTCCTGATACCCGTTTTTACTTTCTTGCTGATGTCCTTTGCGTACCACTCCGACATGATATTGATAAAGGGCGCAAACTCCAATGTATCGGGATTGTCGCTGTCTATGCCGTTATTGACCGCGATAAAGCGGACATTGTTCCGTCTGAATACCTCCATTGCATTGCCGACTTGGAGATAATCACGCCCCCAGCGCGTCAGGTCTTTCATAATGCAGACGCCTATTTTTCCGTTTTCCACATCCTCCATCATGCGGGAATAGGCAGAGCGGTCAAAGAACCTGCCGCTTTCGTCATCGTCAATGTAGTGCCGGATATTGGTTAATCTCTGCTGTTGGGCGTACCGTTCCAGAAATGCCTTTTGGTTTACAATGCTGTTGCTCTCGCCGCCATCTCTGTCCTCGTCCCCGACGGAAAGGCGGGAGTAAAGGGCTGTAATTTTATTATATTCGTTCATGTGCATACCTCCTGCGTCCACATAGTTTTCCTTACAGTTAAGATTATGCACCACACCGGGCAGAACCGTATTCCTCGCCCTTGCGGTATTTCTTGGCGTTCTTGCCCTTGCTGTACACAATGAGCCGGACAGCCACCGCCCCGGCAACGCCCACGCAGAGGTCAAACGGATGCAGGCTGGGCAGCGGGCTTGCAAAGGCGACAGCGATGCCGCCCGTCAGGTGGAGCAGCTTGGCCGAAGCATCCGCGCCCGCAGCCAGACGGTACGCCTGCCCGCATTTGGCGAACAGGTACACGAACAGCAGATACGGCAGATTCAGCACCAGCAGCTTTTTCAGTTCAGACTTCATCGTTCCAGCCCCCTTTGCTTGATTTTTTCTTTGGCGCGTTTTGGCTGCTGGGCCGCTTTCTGCTTAGCCACTGCCAGCACTTTGCGGATGGAGGGCCGCTGCTCCTTGGTGAGCGTTTTGGCCGTGAACTCCCGGAACGCCTGTTCCAGATTGTCCGCATCCTTGGCCTTGAAGATCACGATGTAATGGGGCGGCTGGGTGGTTTTATCCTTGCGCAGGGTAAAGTCCACGCCGTACTTCTTGGCGCAGGGCTTGAACGCCCCGATGTTCGCCTCCGTGACTTCAATGTTGGTCAGGGCCGCGCCGTGGGCTTTCAGCTGTTTCAGGCTTTGCCTGCCGTGGTGCAGCTTTGGCCCCTTGGCCCGGTGTTGCAAGTATTTTTTCAACGCAGCTTGCAGGGCTTGGGCGGTGAGTTTGCCCGTTTTTATGGACAGGGCAATGGTTTTCTGGGTGACTTCTTCCTGCAATATGAATCCCTCCTTGTTGCAGAAAATTCAGAGCGGCAGCTAGGGTGGAACCACCAGCCGCCGCAGGTAAAGGGTTCTCATGGGTGGACGCTCCTTTCGGTCAGTTGTTGGGCGGGCGGCCCCAATCGGGCTGTGCCATATCGTGCGCCACAAGGGACGCATAGTAGCTGTTGATGGTGCTGGGTGCGTTGAAAAGCATGGCCCGCAGGTATTGCTTGATGTTGCGGACTTTGGTGGTGTTGTCCCGCAGGCAGTCCATGACGAACTCAATGTGATGGCTGTCCAGCTTCAGGAATTTCGCCTTGACCAGTTCTGCCGGGTAATCGTCCCCGGCCACCCGGATGGACTTGCGGCTGGTACAGACGGTTTCCAGCAGGATGTCCACGATCTCGTCCAGCTGCTCCCGGTCTATCCGGGGATTCTGGGTAAGGGTGTCATACTCGATGTTCTCCAAAATCAGGTCCCGGTAGA
>ULYD01055476.1_pt1 | contig 9793 bp, 11 predicted proteins | sample 1961831 | NCBI WGS metagenome assembly ULYD01 (sample SAMEA4835854, study PRJEB28245) | human gut metagenome | biome: gut microbiome; material: fecal sample | place: Denmark | collected 2008 | reverse complement strand
TCGATACCCCTCACCTATGAAGAGGGCATCGACCGCCGCGTTTTTAGCGGATTTGAGCAGAACAGATTTTTACACCAGACAGCGAAGCGGATGCGCCGAATGGCGTGCTGGCATCGCTTTTTCATGATCTGAATTGGGAGGATTTTTGAATATGAATGTACGCAATGAAATCAAGGCGCAGATCGTCCGCGCCGGTTTTACGATGCAGGAGGTTGTCGATCTTCTTCATGACGAATATGGCTGGTCTGACAGCGTTTCCAACCTGTCTGCCAAGCTGCAAAGGGAGAGCATCCGATATAAAGAAGTCATGGAGCTGGCTGATGCGCTGGGCTATGACCTCGTATGGCAGAAACGGAGGGAGAAATAAATGAGTAAGCCGCAGTTTGCCATTCTCCGCTTTGCCAAGTACAAAGGGCCGGAGATCGGGCACATCGAGTCCCACAACGAGCGCACCAAGGAGAAATACGCCAGCAATCCCGATGTGGACACATCCCGCAGCCACTTGAATTTTCACCTGATTACGCCGGAACAAAAATACCGGGCAGAGGCAGAGCAACAGATCAAGGGGGCCGGTTGCCGCACCCGCTCGGACAGCGTGCGTGTGGTGGAAGCACTTGTAACCGCAACGCCAGAGTTCTTCAAAGGAAAGAAGAAAGACGAGGTCAAAGCCTATTTTCAGGAGGCATTGGACTTTATTCAGCAGCATCAAAACCCAAAAACAATTATATCCGCTGTGGTGCATATGGACGAGAAAACACCCCATATGCACCTTTCTTTTGTCCCGCTGACGGAGGACGGACGGCTCAGCGCCAAGGAAATCATTGGTAACAAGAAGAAGCTGACGCAGTGGCAGGACAGGTTTTGGGAGCATATGGTCAAGAAATATCCCGATCTGGAGCGCGGTGAGAGTGCCAGCAAGACCGGACGCAGCCATATTCCACCGAGAGTATTCAAGGAAGTGGTTCATCTGAGCAGAATGAAGGAACAGATTATGACGCTCATGGCAGACACCAATCTTCTTAACAAGAAATCGAAGATGGAAGAATTGGGAGCATTGCTGGATAAATATGTTCCAGCGTCGGAAGCCATGCGCACAAAGCTGAAAAAGTACGATAAAGCTTACAGAGAGCTTTCCGATGAAAACACTGCGTTGGAATCAGAACTGAAAACAACTCAAAACGCTGGCAGAGAGAAAGTCGCCAACAAGCTGAAATACGGCAAAATGGAGCAGGAACTTTCTGAACTTCATGCACTAATGGACAATATTCCGCCGGAAATCATAGCTGCTTATAGGAGGCACACGGTAGGATTGCAGAATGAACGTTGAGGAATGCCTATGAATAATGAACTGATGAGGGATGAAAACTTCATTCGTTGTTCTACGATGGTTGCTGAACTACTGATGAAGTACAAAAGTAAGGAAATGGAACTGGGCGGGGGTCAAAAGAGGACTCCCCGCCCTCTTTTTTTCTTTTCTGGACTTGAAAACCGTCTTGTCATCTTATATAATAGAGAAAAAGAAGATGATTACTACTGACAAAAACGCGGAAGAGGATTTAGTATATTGTCGGTAGGCATGAAAGGAGATGCCATATGGAAAACGGCTACATATATACTCGCGTTTCAACGCTTATTCAGGTCGATGGTTTTTCTCTGGATGCTCAGGAAGAAGAAATAAGGGCGTTTGCCAAAATGCACGGAATCAATATCATCGGCAAGTATTCAGACGAAGGTAAATCGGGGAAAAATGCCGAACACCGCCCCGCCTTCAATCAGATGATGGAGGATATCCGAAGCAAGAAGGACAATATTAAATACATTCTTGTGTTCAAATTGTCGAGATTTGCAAGAAACACAAGCGATACGGCAAAATACCTTCAGGAATTGGCAAGCTACGGCATTGGACTGTTGGGTGTGAAAGATGGCATTGATACGTCAACGGCAACAGGCAAAATGATTGCCAACATCATGGGTGCAGTCGCAGAAGTGGAGTTGGAGAATATTCACGAACAAACACTTGCCGGGAGACAGCAAAAGGCAAGAAGCGGGCTTTGGAACGGCGCACAGGCTCCTTTTGGGTACGCTCTTGAGAATAAATTCTTAGTGGTGTGTTCGGAAGAAGCGGAAATTGTGAAGGAGATATTCCACCTCTATGTTGAGGAAGGACAGACAATCCGGTACATTACGAAAAAGCTGAATGATGAAGGTGTGAAACGGGAACAGCGCGGAAATACCCGATTTTCCGTTTTCACCGAAAGAACGGTACGTTCAATCTTGAAAAATCCTGTTTATGCCGGTAAAATAGCCTATGGCCGCCGTCATACGGTAAAAGTTGAGGGTACAAATAATGAAACAAAAGTGGTAAAGCAGGATGATGAGAGCAAAATCATTCTTGTTGAGGGCATCCATGAAGCGATTGTTACACCGGAAATATTCGCCAAAGCCGAAACAAGGTTAGGTGAGAATGTCCGTCACCGGAAAACGAGGAGTGACAGCACTACGGTTTATCCATTGACAGGTCTTATTCGGTGTCCGGACTGTGGAAAGAATATATTCGGATATACAGCACCTCCAAGACCAAGGAAGAATGGGAAGGAAGGATTCTATCCCCGGTATATCTCCTATCGCTGTATATCAGGGCGAGATCGAAACGGAATTTCCTGTTCCCTTGCGAACAAGTATTACAGCGGCACAAAGTTAGAGAAGGAAGTCCGTGATGTTGTTGCATCCATGGTTTCAATCCCTGAGTTTATTGAACTGGTGTCCAAGAAGGTTGACTGTGCAACAGACCTGAGTATTTTGAAAAAGAAACGAGAATCCATCAAAGCGGAATACGCAAAGTACTATAATAACCTAATGGTGAACGAAAAGAGACTTGCGGAGCTGGACACGGGCGACAAGCATTATGACAGGCGGGTGGATAGCCTGAATCGTGTTATGGATGATCTGTATGAGAAGATCGATGATTCCCAAAGCAGGCTGGATGAACTTGATAATGAGATTGCCATGGCAGAGAAATCCACATTGACAAAGCAATCTATTTTTGAAATGTTGGAAGGATTCAGCAAGTATTACGACGTCATGACTCCGGAAGATAGGAAAGCTCTTTTGCAGGCTATGATATCCTACATCGAGCTTTACGGAGAAAAGCGTGCGGATGGTCATTTTGTGAAAGCAATTCACTTTACGTTCCCCGTGACTTACGATGGAGAAAGTGGTGCATTGTTTGTCAGAACTAATGAACGGCAAGTTGAGACTGTGGCACTGCTGACATATGCAGCTAATGAGAAGGAGCATTAAATTTTTAACTTCAACGGAATTGAGAGTGATATAAGGTGGCAAAAGGAATTATCTACATTATGGAGACTGTTGTCCCAGGCCTTATTAAGATTGGAAAAACGGGGTCGGAAAATTTTGAGCAGCGAATGTATTCACTTGAACGCAATGGCTACAACAATGTCGTCGGCTTAAAGAGACGCTTTGCCATTGAGGTAGAAGATTATGATGCTAAGGAAGCGCTGTTAGACAGCTTGTTTGATAAGAGCCGCCTTCAAAATTCAGAGCTTTTTGCATTGGATATTGATATGGCGATCCAGCTTCTCTCTTCATTTGATGGCAGACAGGTTTATCCCAAAAATGAGACCAAAGAACAGGCATTTACGTCGGCTACAGAAAATCGCAAACTCACAGACGATATCGCGCTCATTCCAAACGGTGTCTACTACATGGACTTGCAGAAAACCGGCTTTGGGCGTGTCACTGCAAAGATGAAAGTTGAGGATGGCCTCTTTACCGTGCTTAAAGGCAGCGTTTGTTGTCCGACCAATGCGTCTTGGGTTCCGGCAGCACGGAAGGGCGCTATTATCAAAAACAATGTTCTAATGGAAGACGTCGAATGCAGTTCCCCATCAACTGCGGCTTGGATTCCCACCGGCAGCCGAAACAGCGGATGGTACATTTGGAAAACAGAAACTGGAAAGCCGATTGATATTTTCAGAAAACGCGACTCCAGCAAGGGCTAAAGTCATCAAATATGCAATATACACTATTTTTCTGAAAACTCCTCTTGCAATCCACCAGATGTTGTGATATAGTAACTCCGTTATAATAGATGATTTCCCCTATCATGAAAGGATGAATACCATGACTACTTTGGAACTGATTCTGACGATTATCCAGCTGCTGTCCGGTCTGGCCGTGACCGTGATCGTGCTGATGCAGTCCGGCAAGAGCGCCGGTCTGTCCGGCGCCATTGCTGGCGGTGCGGAAACGTTCCTTTCCAAGGGCAAAGCCAAGACGCTCGACGCCAAGCTCGCCAAGGCGACCAAGTGGTTCGGTCTCGTCTTTGTTGTCCTGACGCTGGTTTTGACCGTGCTGATGCACAAGGGCGCATAATCGCGGCAAAACAGCACAAAAGAGCATCCCCCGGGATATTCGGGGGATGCTCTTTTTCATGTAAGGCTCAAAGCGTGATCAGTCCGGATATTCCGCACGGCTGCCGCCGATGAGCTTCGGTCTGGTGCGTGCTGCGTTGACCGCCGCCTCGCCGATCGTCTTGACCGACAGGCGCAGCGGGACTGCCACGTGCTTGAGGTGCATGCCGATCATGGTGTTGCCAATGTCGAGCCCGGCGTCAGCCTTTACAAACTCGACCGCGACCGGGTCATCCATCGCCTCGTAGACCGCCGTTGCGAACGAGCCGCCTGCCTTCGGGCGCGGTCGGACGCAGACGATCTCATAGCCGAATTTCTCAGCCGCTGCACGCTCCATGATCAGGGCGCGGTTGAGATGCTCGCAGCACTGCGCCTCCAGGTAGAGACCGCGCTCGTTCAGGATCGGCAGGATCTCGTCGACAACGGCTTTTGCCGCCTCCGGCGTAGAGCCCTTACCGATCTTCTGCCCCATGATCTCGCTTGAGGAGCAGCCGATCACGACCTGCTGACCCGGCTTGAGTGCAGCTGCATCCAGCAGTTCGAGCAAAGCCGCGCGGGCTGCGCTGCGTACTTCTTCATACATAAATGGTCATCTCCAGACAGTTATTAAAATTTCTTATTTTCATTGTAGCACGCCGCGGTTGATTTGACAATCCTCTGCAAGGCGTGTATCATAAATGTGAACCAAACGTAACAGGAGGACTCTGTTTTGAAACGTATACTTGCATGTCTTCTTGCCGCAGCGCTGCTCATCTGCGCCGGTTGCGGCACGAAATCCGAAAAACCGGATGTCAACGGTGCTCCCTCGAAAGCGGAGACGTATTACGCTCCGCTCACCGGCGAGCAGCTGAGCGCAAAGCCGGAAAATACCCGCCCGTTTGCCGTCATGATCAATAACATTGTCTACGCGCAGCCGCAGGTCGGCATCAGCAATGCAGACATCATCTACGAGATTCCGGCTGAGGGCGGCATCACCCGTATGATGGCGATTTTCAGCCACCTGTACGACATCGAGTCTGTCGGCAGCATCCGCAGCCTGCGCCCGTACTATCTGAGCGTTGCCCTGTCGTATGACGCCATCGTCATCCATGCCGGCGGCAGTGAGCAGGCGTACAGCGATGTGAAAACCTATAATGCCGACCACCTCGACGGTGTGCGCGACGGCAATACCAGCTCCATGTTCTACCGCGATAAGAGCCGCGGTCAGCACGGCTCGGAGCACACGCTGTTTTTCCACGGCGCGAACGTGCAGCCGCTCGTGGAGAAATATCAGTTCCGCACCGAGCACAACAGCAGCTACGAGACCGGTCTGAGCTTCGCGGACAACGCGGCGCAGCAGTGCACTGCCGACGCCGCCACCGCACAGGTGACATTCAATGCCTCCAAGAGCACGTCCTTTACATACCACGCCGACACCGGCAAGTACACGGCCGTGCAGTATAAAGGCGACTACAAGGACGGCGCGACCGGAGAGCCCGTCCCCTTCTCCAACCTGCTCATCCTCTCGGCCGACATGAAAACGGTCGACAGCTATGGCCGCCTCGCGGTTGATCTGATCGGCAGCGGCACCGGCTACTTTGTGACCGGCGGCAAATATGTGCCGATCAAGTGGGCGCGCAGCGACATTAACAGCTGCTTTACCTATACGCTCGAGGACGGCACGGCACTGAACCTTTCGCGCGGCACGACCTATGTCGGCGTGATCCCGACCAACGGCGGCAGCGTGAACTTCAGCTGAGAATAAAATTGAAGCTTTTTTGCAGCACTATGTGCGCGGATGGCCGCGCACATAGTGCTTTTTTCTTCCGCAGCATGGTTGCCTGTTCTCTCAAATCTCTGCTATAATGGCTGTGCAGCCGGATGCAGCTGCAAGTGCACAGAAAGGAAGATCGCTATGACCTACAATTTTGATGAGATCATTGACCGCCGCCACACCAACGCGCTCAACACGGATGGCTTCCGCGGCTATATTTTTCATGCCGGGCCGGAAAAGGTATTTGCCTTCAAGGATGAAGAATTTGTCCGTATGTGGGTCGCCGACATGGAATTCGGCGTGGCACCCGAGATCCTCGATGCGCTGCGCGCACGGATCGACCGCCGCATTTTCGGGTACACCGGCCTGTATGACGACGAATACTACCACACTTTCTCAAATTGGTGCAAGGATCACTATGACTGGCACTTTCCCAAAGAGCAGCTCTGTATCTCACCAGGCATTATTCCTGCACTGTATCAGCTGACGGAAATGCTTTGCACAGCGGGCGAAAAGGTGCTGCTCAACACACCGGCCTACGGTTATTTTCTCCACGCGGCGGAGTATGCAGGTGTAGATGTGCTGACTTCTCCGCTGCACAAAAAGGCGGATGGTACGTTTGCGGTGGACTTTGAGGACTTCGAGCGCAAGTGCGCCGATCCGGCATGTAAGCTTGTGTTCTGGTGCAACCCGCACAACCCCACCGGCCGTATGTGGACAGAGGAAGAACTGCGCAGGGTCGCAGCGATCATCAAAAAGTATAACCTCTGGGTGGTGTCCGACGAGATTCACTGTGACCTGATCCGCTGCGGCCGCCGCCACATCCCGATGGCAAAGGTCATGGATCGCTATCCCAAGCTCATCACCTGCATGGCGCCTACCAAGACCTTTAACATGGCGGGGTTGGCATTTTCCAACATCATCATCCGCGACCCCGCGCTGCGCGCACGCTATCAGGAGCGTGACAAGCTGTTCGGCATGGTCAACCCCATATCGCTGACAGCGGCGCAGGCGGCCTATGCGCACGGTGGAGCGTGGCATGAGGCACTCAAGCAATATCTCGACGAGAACTTCGCGTTCGTCAAGGCGTTTCTGGAGCGGGAATTGCCAGAGGCGGTCATGTACATTCCGGAGGCGACCTATCTGGCGTGGGTAGATCTGTCCCGCTGTCTGCCGGATGTTGCTGATCTTCCGGATTTCTTCGCCAATAAAGCGGGCGTGCTGCTCGAGGGTGGGGATTCCCTCTTCGTCGGCAACGCGCAGGGGTATGTGCGCCTGAATCTTGCCATGCCGCGCGCGATCATTCAGACCGGGCTGGAGCGGATGCGCGATGCGATCCGCGAAGAGCAGGCAGAACATTAAAATTGAATGCAATAGCAAAAGTCCGATATGGCGGCGGCCATATCGGACTTCTTCATGTTTTATTCCCACGTCTTCCATACATCCGGGCAGTAGCCAATCGTGGCCTGTCTGCCGTTGCGGACGATGGGCGTGCGCAGCAGGGATGGGTCATCGAGCAGCCGCTCGATCTTGTCCTGCTCATAGGCCAGATGCTGCACAAGCGCGTAGTCCGCCGCCTTGGGATCGAGCAGTGCCTCGAGCCCCACGGCGTTTTTCACGCTCGTCAGCTCGCCGCGGCTCATGCCATAGCGCAGCAGGTCGATAGCCTGATACGGGATGCGACGCTCCTTAAAGTAGCGCTCGGCCTTTTTTGTGTCGAAGCATTTTGACTTGCCCCAGATCTGGATCTTCATGCTGTCCCTCCGCTCAGACTTCGATGATCACGGGCAGTACCATGGGGCTGCGGCGCGTGGTCTTATACAGGTAGCCGCTGATGTTTGACTTCACGCGGCCCTTGATAGCCGCCCAGTCGCGCTGCTTCTGGCGCTCACAGCTGGCAAGGCTCTCGTTGACAACACGCTTGAGCTCACCCATGAGCGCTTCTGCCTCCTTGACATACACAAAGCCGCGTGTAATGATCTCAGGGTCAGTAACAGGCTTGCCGTTTTCGGATGAGAGTGTGATGATCGCCATGACGATGCCATCCTCAGCGAGGTGGCGGCGATCGCGCAGCACGGCACTGCCGACATCGCCGATACCGGTGCCGTCGATGTACACATCGCCCGCGGGAACGCTGCTTGTTGCGCGCATACTGCGCTTGGTGATCTCGATGACTTCCCCGTTTTTGGCCACAAGCACATTTTTCGGCTCGACGCCCATGAGCTTGCCGATCTCGGCGTGCTTGCAGAGCATACGGTATTCGCCGTGCACCGGGATGAAGTAATGCGGTTTTGTCAGCGCAAGCATCATCTTCAGTTCTTCCTGACAGGCGTGGCCGGAAACGTGCAGCGGCGTGTTGCGGTCATAAATGACCTCTGCCCCCTTCTGGAACAGCTCGTCTATGACGCGGCTGATCGTGATCTCATTGCCTGGGATGGCCGAGGCGGAGATAATAACGCGGTCGCCCGCGTCGATCGTAACCTGCTTGTGCTCGGAAAATGCCATGCGGTGCAGTGCGGACATCGGCTCGCCCTGGCTGCCGGTACAGACGATAACCGTCTTACTGCGCGGAAGGCTGCCGATCTGTGACATGTCCATCATGACGCCGTCGGGAATGTCCACATAGCCCAGCTCCGTTGCAACGCGCATGATGTTTTCCATGCTGCGGCCGGTGATGCCGACCTTGCGCTTATACTTTGCCGCAACGTTGATGATTTGCTGCAGGCGGTGGACGTTGGATGCAAAGGTCGTGACAATGATGCGCTTACTGCAGTCTTTGAACAGCTCGTCGAAGCAGTCGATCACGCGTGCTTCCGAGGCGCAGTAGCCGGGGCGCTCCACATTCGTGGAGTCCGACAGCAGCGCGAGCACGCCCTCGTTGCCGAGCTGACCAAGACGCGGCAGGTCGATCATGCCGCCCTGAATGGGCGTGAGGTCGATCTTAAAGTCACCCGTGTGGATGACAGTGCCGATCGGCGTTTTGATCGCCAGCGCAACGGAATCGGCGATGCTGTGGTTCGTGTGGATGAATTCGATCTCAAAGCAGCCGAGCTTAAACTTATCACCAGGCTTTTTCGTGAAGATCTGCGTATGGTACAGCAGGTCGTGCTCTTCCAGCCTGAGCTCAATGATCGCAGCCGTCAGAGGGGTCGCATAGATCGGCATATCCAGCTGCTTGAGCACGTAAGGGATCGCACCGATATGGTCTTCATGCCCGTGCGTGATGACCATGCCGCGGATACGGTTTTTATTCGCCTTCAGGTAGCTGATATCCGGGATGACCAGATCCACACCATAGAGGTCCTGATCCGGAAAGCCCATGCCGCAGTCGACAAGGAACATATCCTTGCCGTACTCATAGATGGTGAGGTTCTTACCGATCTCACCAAGCCCGCCGAGCGGGATGATTTTCAATTTGGATGCCATGTGAAACTCCTTTTCGTTCGCTTTTGGGCAGACTACTCCCCCAAAAGCAGGTTGATGCTTCGAAAAATATGTACGAAATGCGTCGTCGCGGCGGCGGATAACCAGAGTATATCCGGAAACCCGAGCCGTCAAACCTGTTACATTTCCATTCGGCCGGCCAGCGCCCGCAGGAGCGTGGCAT
>ULYD01069442.1_pt1 | contig 9864 bp, 9 predicted proteins | sample 1961831 | NCBI WGS metagenome assembly ULYD01 (sample SAMEA4835854, study PRJEB28245) | human gut metagenome | biome: gut microbiome; material: fecal sample | place: Denmark | collected 2008 | reverse complement strand
AAACGGTTGTTTTTGTGTTACTATTTACATAGGCGGCGGGTGATCGAAGGGGGATCTACGCCGAGTTTGGAATACAGGGGCAGCCTGTCTAATTCGCTTGGATGGGCGCTTTTGTGTTCCCCTGCTCCATTCATTTTCCGTAAAAGGAGGATATCCATGTTCAAACGTTCTTCTCTCTGGCGGGGATTAACGCTTGTGTTTTCCCTGCTGCTGGCCATCTCGCTGATGGCTGGTTCCATTCTGGAGACGTATCGTACATCCGTTGATGCGTTTTTCAACACGCGCAGTCAGCTGACGGAGACCGAAGTTGACGAAACCGGCGAGGCGTGGTCGTACGTCTCCAAGTTTAAGACGGCCAAGGAAGCCTTCGAGGGCTTGAAGGAGTTTGCCATCCGCGAATCGCAGGAAACGGTTGCCCTGCTCAAGAATGACGGCAACGCGCTTCCGCTGAGCAAGGATGCGAAAATCACCATGCTGGGCGTGCGCAGCTACGCGCCCGTGTACGGCTCCTCCGGCGGCTCGATTACCGACGGCAACGCGACCGTGCAGATTTTCGACTGCTTCACCGAGCGCGGCTTCCAGCTGAACCCGTCCGTGCAGGCGGCGTATGCGAAGTATTTTGCGGATAAGACGTGGACGAAGCCCCGTTTCGGCGGCGGCATCATCCCGGAATATGCCGAGATTACCGCGTACAATGACCCGCGCGAACTGACGCTGGACGAACTGACCGCCCTGAACGCTGATTTCCGCAAGGATTACGCGGAATACAGCGACGCGGCAATCGTCGTCGTCGGCCGCCCCGGCAGCGAAGCCGGCAATGGCTACTATCCCGGCAAGGACGGTCTGGCGGAAGGCGTCAGCACCGTTACCGGCAACATCCTCTCCCTCTCGGACGAGGAAATGGCGATGATTAACGAGGCGAAGGCGAACTTCGACAAGGTCATCGTGCTGGTCAACGCCACGAACCCGATGGAAATCGCCAACCTGAAGGACGACCCGGACATCGACGCCATCGTCTGGATCGGCTTCCCCGGCGCGTACGGCTTCTATGGCGTGGCGGACGTGCTCAACGGCACCGTCTCTCCCTCCGCGCACCTTGGCGACGTGATGGCGAAGAACAGCGCCCTCGCGCCCGCTATGGCGAACTACGGCAACATCCCGTGGACGAACGCGGCGGACTTCGCGGCGGACGCGAATGTCAACTCCTACCTGATTGAGGCGGAAGGCATCTACGCCGGCTACCGCTACTACGAAACCCGCTATGCCGATATTGTGCTGGGCAACGGCGGCGCGGAAGCCAAGGCTGGCACCTACGCCAACGCCGATGGCACCGTCGCTACCGAGGACGGCACATGGGATTACACCAACGAAGTCGTCTATCCCTTCGGCTACGGTCTGTCCTACACCACCTTCGAGCAGACGCTGGACAGCGTGACCATTGCGGATGACAAGAAGACCGCGACCGTCACCGTGACTGTGAAGAATACCGGCGACGTGGCGGGCAAGAGCGTTGTGGAAGTGTACGCAAGCGTGCCTTACACCGACTATGACCGCCAGAACGGCGTGGAAAAGGCCGCCGTGCAGCTGATGGACTTTGAAAAGACTTCTACGCTGCAGCCCGGCGCATCCCAGACCATCACCATGAAGGTTGATCTGGCGAACCTCGCCTCCTACGACGCCAATGGCGCCAAGACCTACATCATCGACCCCGGCGACTACTACTTCGCCATCGGCACGGACGCGCATGACGCGCTGAACAACGTGCTTGCGGCGCAGGGCAAGACCGTCGCGGACGGCATGACCGCCGACGGCAACGCGGCAAAGACCTACAAGTGGACGTGGACGGGCGATGTGGACAAGACCACCTTCGCCGTGGGCAAGAACGGCACGGCCATTACCAACCAGCTGACCGAAGGCGACTACGCCATGGATTACAACGCCTTTGAGCCCGGCACGGTGACCTACCTGAGCCGCGCCGACTGGAACGGCACGTTCCCCAAGACCTATTCCGGTCTGACCGCGAACGCGACGGTTTCCCGCTTGCTGAACAACGACCTGTATACCCTCAAGACCGATGACGACGTGTCCGACCTCATCTTCGGCGACACCACGTCTACGCTCACCATCAACGACATGAAGAACGCGCCTTACGATGACCCGCGCTGGGAAGAGCTGGTCAACAAGGTTACGGTTGCGGAATTCCTTGATTTCTCCGCCAATGCGTTCCATAACATTCAGGGCATCGCTTCCGTCAACATGCCGCAGAAGGCTGCGGACGACGGCCCCGGCGGCTCTGACTCCCACTACCTGAACGAAGGCGGCTATCAGGGCGTGCCCTACGCGGATGCGGCGGATTACACCTCCGGCACGCGCGTTGCGCCCTCTCCTGTGAACCTCGCCTACGCTTGGAACAAGGAACTGGCGTTTGAAAACGGCGAAATCATCCTCGGCGAATCTACCCTCGTGCTGGATCTGCCGATTATGATTGGCCCGGGCATGAACATCCACCGTCACGCGTACAACGCCCGCGGCGTGGAATACTACTCCGAAGACCCGATTCTGTCCGGCTATGTCGGCAGCGCGGTGGTGCAGGGCGCGCAGAGCAAGGGCACGCTCGTCAACATCAAGCACATGGGATTCAACGATCAGGAAATCAACCGTTCCGGCGTCGCCGTGTTCATGAACGAACAGAAGGCGCGTGAGCTGGAGCTGCGCAACCTGCAGCAGGCGTTTGAAGGCAACGGCAAGCCCGCTTCCTTTGAGGGCGACGCGACGAAGGACAACACCTACACCTCCGGCGCGCGCGGCGTGATGACCTCCTACAACCGCCATGGCGCGGTGGCCGCGAGCGCAAACGTGGCGACGATGGTCAACATCCTGCAGGGGGAATGGGGCTTCCACGGCTACAACGTGACGGACTTCACCGGCGTTTCGCTCAAGGCTGCGCCGAAGGAATCCCTGATGGCGGGCACGACCAACTTCTGCGGCTTCGGCGCGAGCGTCGATTACTGGAACGCGGAAGCGCTTTCCGGCGACCGTGCGATGCTGCTGGCGATTAAGAACGACATCCACAATGCCCTGTACGCACTGGCGAACTCCGCGATGCTCAACGGCGTGAAGTCCACCACCGTTGTCAGCACGGTTGAAGTCATGACCCCGTGGCGCGTGGCGTACACCGCCTGCGAATACGCCTTTGGTGCGCTGGCGGCGCTGAGCCTCGTGTTCTGGGTCGTGAGCAAGGCAACTTCCAAGGGAGGCAAAAAGGCATGAAAAAGACGAGCATTTTCGCCACGGTGACGGCGCTTGCCGCCCTGGTGATTTATCTGGTAACGTCGCTGACCGGCTTTATGGCTGGCAAGGCGATGAACATCTGGCCCGTCGTGCTGACGGTCGCCGCCATTGTGCTGCTCTTCGCGGCAGACAAGATGAAGAAGCCCTCCGCTTTGAAGGACATCGTGATTGTGCTGACTGGCTTTGCGCTGATCGGCTGCATCTCCTTCTTCGCGATGGACCGCGTGAAGCTGGCAGCGGACGTGTGGTTCATCCCCGTCAACCGCCCCGCAACGGAGGATGTGGCGCTGTACTGCTCGCTGGCTGGCGTGGCGCTGTACCTGATTTCCTTCGTGACCGTGACGGTCAAGGCGTTCTCGCACAAGGAGTAATCTCATTTTCTCGGAATGCGGGATAGGCCTGTATTCCGCCCCACCCGGAGCGCCCTGCTTCGGGTGGGGTTTTCGTGCAGAAAATACTATTTCCAAATGAGAATACGACACCGCATTTTCATTTGGAAATAGTATAAAAAACAATACACTGGAAAGGATGACTTCCCCGATGAAAGCAACCGCTTGGAACACCGGCTGGCTCTTCCGCCATTTGGACAGCCAGGAAAACTTCGTCCCCGTCACCCTCCCGCACGACGCCATGCAGGCGGAACCCCGCACGGAGCTGTCCGCAAACGGCATCAACGGCGGCTGGTACGAGGGGCGTGACTATGAGTACATCCGCCGCTTTACGCCGGATAAGTCCCTGCGCAGCAAGACGCTGATGCTGGAATTTGAGGGCGTGTACCATCTGGCGGAGGTGTACCTGAACGGCGAGAAGATTGCCGAGCGCCCGTACGGCTACACGAATTTTTATGCGGATTTGACCGACCGCATCCGCTTTGACGAGGAAAACGAACTGCGCGTGATTGCCCGCAACAGCGATCAGCCCAACAGCCGCTGGTATTCCGGCGCGGGCATCTATCGCCCGGTGGTGCTGTGGACGGCGGATAAGCAGCAGCATATCGCCCTGAACGGCGTTCGCATCCGCACGGTATCCATCAATCCCGCGACGGTGGAGGTTACCGTGCGCACCGTCGGGGCGGGGCGCGTGTCGGTGGATGTGCTTGCGGGCGAGAAGCAGGTTGCATCCGCCGCCGCGGACACGACGGGCGAAGTCACCCTGACGCTGACTGTCCCCAACGCAAAGCTGTGGGACGTGGAGCACCCGAACCTCTACACCTGCCGCGTCCGCTTCGGCAGCGACGAGGACTTGCAGACCTTCGGTATCCGCACGCTTTCGTGGGGCAAAAAGGGCATCCTGCTCAACGGCGAGCGCGTCATTGTGCAGGGCGCGTGCATCCACCACGACCAGGGCATCCTCGGCGCGCGCTGCTATGCGCAGGGCGAGGAGCGCCGCGTCCGTCTGCTGAAGGAAAACGGCTACAACGCCGTCCGCAGCGCGCACAATCCCTGCTCGAAGGCGTTGCTGGATGCGTGCGACCGCCTCGGTATGCTGATGATGGACGAGTACATCGACCACTGGTACATCCACAAAACGGAATACGACTATGTGCCGTACTTTGACAAGTGGTGGAAGCAGGACATCGCCGACATGGTGGACAAGGACTACAACCACCCGTGCGTCATCCTGTACTCCACGGGCAACGAGGTCAGCGAAACGGCGCAGAAGAAGGGCATCCAGCTCACCCGCGAGCTGACGGACTACCTGCATTCGCTGGATAATACCCGCCCCGTCACCTGCGGCATCAACATCTTCTTCAACTTCCTGTCCTCCATCGGCTTTGGCGTGTACAGCGACGAGAAGGCGAAGAAGGAAGCCGAAAAGGCGGAGAAGCTGCGCGCCGCCGGGGTGCAGCCGCAGAAGAAGAAGGCCGTCGGCAGCAAGTTCTTCAATGACCTCGCGGGTCTGATGGGCGACGAATTCATGAAGCGCGGCGCGACTTTGCACGGCTGTGACGTGCGCACGCGCGACGCGTTTGCTAACATGGACATTGCGGGCTACAACTACGGCATCTACCGCTACAAGCACGACCTGAAGAAGTATCCGAACCGGCTGATTCTGGGCAGCGAGACGTTCTGCAACGATGCGTACCGCTTCCGCGAGCAGGCGAAGAAGAACCCGCGTCTGGTGGGCGATTTCGTCTGGGCGGGGATGGACTATCTGGGTGAAGTCGGCGTTGGGTCGTGGGAATACAAGGCGTACGCGACGCAGTTCAGCGGGCTGGGCTGGACGACGGCGGGTTCGGGGCGAATCGACCTGAACGGCCGTCCGCTGGGCGAAGCGCTGTACACCCGCGTCGCGCTGGAGCAGGAAATCGGGCCGTACATCGCGGTTCGTCCGGTCATGTTCTCCGGCGAGAAGCATTCGCCGTCGGCATGGAAGATGACGGACGCCATGCCGTCGTGGAGCTGGGCTGGCTGCGAGGGCAAGAAGGCGCACATTGAGGTCTACGCGCGCGCGGCGAAGGTCGCTTTGCTGCTGAATGGCAAGAAGGTGGCGGAAAAGCAGCTGAAGAACGACTGCTTGGCGAAATTCACCATCCCGTACCAATCCGGTACGCTTGAAGCCGTGTCCTATGACGCGATTGACCGCGTGCTGGGGCGCTGCAAGCTGCAAACAGCCGGGGCGGACACGGTTCTGCGCGCCGTGCCGGAGGAAAAGAAAACGAAACCCGGCCGCCTGTGCTACATTCGCATCCGCTACACCGACCGTGCGGGCGAATTGAAGCCGATGGAACGCGGCATGGTGAACATCACGGTCAGCGGCGGCAAGCTGCTGGCGGCGGGCAGCGCGTGCCCCTTCCATCCGGGCAGCTACCTAACGCCGGAAACCGACACCTACTACGGCGAAGCACTGGCGGTGGTGGAAGCAGGCGAAAGCGGCGCGGTGGAGGTTGCCATCAGCGACGGCGAGCGCAGCGACACGGTGAAAATCCCGATTGCGTAAGAGAAATTCCCTATTATTTATAATGCAAACAGCCGCGGTTCCTGTGTTGGAGGACTGCGGCTGCTTTTTGGTGCAATTGTAAATTCTGCCGCCCAGTATTGCCAAGAGCAGGAACTCCCTACGCCCACGGCGAATATATCAAAGGCGAACAAAATTCCTCACAACCCAAGCGACGCGAAGAAAGAAGGAAAACGCATGAAACGCTTTCGGAAGTTTTTGAATGACCTGCGCGAACCGCTTGGTATCGGCATGAAAAGGCTGATGATTGCGCTCACAATCATTCTGGGCATCGTGATTGTTACCGTCGCCGGGTGGCTGCTCTGGTCACGAATCGGGATGGCGTATGCGCGGAACAAGGTGTCGGACACCTATCTGCAAAATCGGCCCGCTTACCAGTCCTTCGTGGCGGACAGGGACGATTATGCCTATCGGGTGCGCTATACGACCTTTTACACGCCGTCGGACGCACTGACGGAGATGGGCGTTGAGAAAATCTATGAAGAGGTGGGCAGCTGCATTTGCTTTGAGCAGGCATGGCGGGCACTGGGAGGCATTCCGCAGGGGATACTCTACGCACACTGGACACGGAGGAGGTGCCCTCGTGGTATCACCGGGTGCAGCTGGATAACGACTGGTATTATTACTGGATTCCGGGCTGATGCACGGCGGAAATCTGACGTGCCATGAAGGAGGCAGCGTATGAATTACTGCAAGCAAACGGTTTTTCTGATGCTACTGATGCTCGTCCTGCTCTTGCCGCTGGCATCGGCGGAGGGGCGCACGTTTATCACGGTGGATGGCTGCGTACCCCTCGAAATCCGGGAGGGCAGCGCGGTCACGGCGGAGGAGCTCATCTTCCCGACGTGGGGGAACGTCATCAATCTGCAGTTTGGCAACCAGATTTCCCCGTCGCTCACCAATGGCGACACGGTGGTGGATGGCGACATCAGCAGTCTGCGCGTGCTGCTCCTGCTGGCGGACGCGGACGGGAACAAGTACCTGCAAGCCGCTGTGTGGGACGCGGACAGCGAGACATACGCCATCACACGCAGCCAAAATCTGCCGGAAAATGCGTATCTGGACACCTATCACGAGGGGAATGCTATCTTTCTGTCAGTTGGATACGACACGCCGGGATTTGCCGAATCGGGTGATTTGGACGACCTTGCGTGGCTGTACATCACGGCGGAGTGGACGGACGCGGGCACGTGGGTCGTGACCGATGTGACGGACGGGTTCTCGTTCTTCGTGGATTACGACGACGGGCAGTACGTCATCCGGGACTACTGGGACGAGGAAGTGCTGCAAACGATTTCGCGGGATGCAACACTTGACACATTCGACTTTGTGAATCCGTTTGCGGCGGAAATCGGGTGGATGAAGTAAAATGAACAAGCTCTGGAATCTGCAAAACTACTCGGCGGAGACGCTGCACCGAACCGTCAGGCGCGACGGGCTGCGCGTCCGGCAGGAAAAAGTTCCCCGATTTTTCGCGCGCAAGTTGCTTTTCCCTTGCGCGAATCCGCCGATTATGCTATAATAGGTTTGCTGCTGAAAATTGCGTTCTTCGGCGGCAACTTGCGAAATCCTTGAAATCACCGGGTTTCAGGCACATGAGCCCATAGCTCAGTAGGATAGAGCGACTGCCTCCTAATAAGACGGTCGACGTCCGCTTTTCCAAAAGCTGAAAACGGGCGCAGAGTTCGAGGTCGGCACGGAAGCTGCTCCGTGCTCCCACCTGACTGGCGAGTTAAATTTGCCGGGTGGGAAAATGGCCTACCGCCAAAATTAGCAGCTTGCTAACACGAAAATGACCCCGATGTTAGCAGAAATCGTGATGAATATATCATCATCCGAAACGCTGATAGCCTTGAAAATAAAGGGCTTCAGCCATATGGTCCCGTAGCTTAGCAGGATAGAGCGGTCGCCTCCTAAGCGACAGGCCGTGGGTTCGAATCCCGCCGGGATCACCATTTTGAAGATACCAGATTCGACAAATTTGCCCTAAATCGGCAAGTTTCCGGGTCTGGTATTTTCGTATCCCGAAACGGGCCAGTTCATGCTAACACACAGCACCCGGTGTTTGCAAATTGCAAACATTTATGGCCGATTTCTAACGTGGCCTCTTCAGCGGGTCAGTTTTTTCTGCAAGCGCAGGCGGACGGTCTTGCTAATTTTCGCGGATGGTCGGGGTCGGATTTTGAAAAAATCAAGGCGCCACCTTGATTTTCAGAACCGTGTTTGGCCAGATTGCTGTGGACGGGAGAAGGATGAAAGAGAGCATTTCCCGCTGTTTCTGCCAACATTCTGGGTAGGGGTGTTAGCTGGTTTTCCCGGAAATGTTGGATTTGCAAACACTGTCCGCCTGGCGTTAGCTGCTTTACCATATTGGTAGAAAGCTTATGCGAATCCATTGGTACGGCGTGCTTTTACCAGTCTTTATGCGGATAGCATCCTCATTCATCATTGTGGCAGTAGCCATAATACCAGCATTCATATGGATCACAACATTGATCACTAGGCGCAATCACCACTTCATCCGGCTGCTTCTGCATCCGGTTCAGATGCCAGATGTGATCGTTGATCCATTTCTCATAGCCCTTGCCCTCGCGGGTTACGTCCACAGGTACGAAAAGATTCTCCTCGTCCGGGCCGTGGGTACTAAGGTTTCCCAGGTCAATTGCCCTGCTCATCGCACTCACTTCAGAATCCATGCGTTCCTCCAATCATTTCGTCATTTCCTTTTCCCATTATCCTTGAACAATTCGCTCAAGAAGTAAGCAGCTAACAACGTCTTGCTAGGTTGCCACTGACGGGGCTGGTTTCTTGCAGGCGGTGCATTAATTCCTCGAATGATAAGAGGCACCGTTACGGCAAATATGGCTACCATGAAGAATATCGGCCAGAAAATACCACTGAATGTAATCGGCGTATCCACGACTCTGAAACTCGCCACAGACCATTGGCCTTTTCCAGAGACATGGACTTCCAGACGACAATCCTTATGATTGAGAATCAAGCCCCTTTTGCTGATCCCCATAGCTTGGTATGCGGTCATGTTTACGTATTTCCCAGAGGGGCGATATTTTCCGCTGCTATCTTTTATAAGCCATTGCCATTGTGTACTTGACATCAAGGTTTCTTTCATATGCTGAAGCTGGATCTTCCCGAAATCCGTGAGATGATACGGCTGCTGAAGAACCTGACCAACAACGTCAACCAGATCGCCCGCAGGCTCAATGAACACGGATCCATCTATGAGACGGAGATCGAAGACATTCAGGACAGGCAGAAGGAAATCTGGGAAACCCTGAACGGGATACTTGCCAAGCTTGAAGGCGGAGCAGGATGAGGAGGAATTGAAGATGATGAAGCGCACACTGAGAATTGCCCTGGCACCTTTCATGCTGACGGTACGGCTTCTGCTTGGACTGGCAGCGTTTGTCACCTCCATTGCCTCCTCGGTTCTCGGCCTGACCGTTGGCCTTTTCGCCCTGCTGGGAGTCATGGAATTCGCCATTGGCTACTGGCAGAACGGTATCGCCTTTATGGCCCTGGCGCTTCTGGCGAGTCCCATAGGGCTGCCCATGGTTGCGGACTTCCTGCTGAACCGAATGGATCACATCCTCGGTT
>ULYD01009593.1_pt1 | contig 9871 bp, 13 predicted proteins | sample 1961831 | NCBI WGS metagenome assembly ULYD01 (sample SAMEA4835854, study PRJEB28245) | human gut metagenome | biome: gut microbiome; material: fecal sample | place: Denmark | collected 2008 | reverse complement strand
AAAAACATAAAAGAATTAAAACCATATAAGAAGAATGCAAAGAAGCATAGTAAAGAACAGGTAGAACAAATAGCAAACAGTATAAAAGAATTTGGTTTTACTCAGCCTGTTATTATTGATAAAAACAATTGTGTTGTAGCAGGACATGGTAGAATCCTAGGAGCAAAGAAAGCAGGGTTAAAACAAGTACCTACTGTAACATTAGAAGAACTCACAGAAGAACAAATAAAAGCATATAGGCTAGTAGATAACAAACTGAATGAAAGCGAATGGGACTTTAGTTTGCTTGATGAAGAACTGGAAGATTTAATAGATGATATAGACATGGATTTGTTTGGGTTTGATTTAGAAGAAGAAGAGGAACAGAAAAAGAAGGTTGAATTTGAGGTAAAGAAAGAAAACAAAATAATAATTACTTGTAAAACAAAAAGACAAACAGAAGATTTGTATAAAAGATTAATTGAGGAAGGGTATTCATGCACAAAGAGGATTTCAGAGTAATAAAACAGAAAGGATTTTATAAACTTATAAATGGTGATTGTTTGGAAGTTATGAAGGGCATACCAGACAAAAGCATTGATTGTGTTGTGTGCGACCAACCATATGGGACAACAGCGTGTAAATGGGATAGTGTTATTCCTTTTGAACCATTATGGAATCAATACAAAAGAATTATCAAAGATAATGGTGCAATTGTTTTATTTGGCAGTGAACCCTTTTCTACTGAATTGCGACATAGTAATTTGAGTGGGTACAAATACGATTGGATTTGGGACAAGGTGTCGGTGTCAAACCAATAACTTGCGAAAATACAACCGTTGAAATCATTTGAAATAATTAGTGTATTCGGTAAAGGTAAAGGCAAAGTAAATTATTTTCCACAAGGAATCGTCAAAATAGAAAACCCAAAAATTGTTGGAAAAAAACGAAGTGAAACTGAATTGTTAGGTCACATTCAGCGTCGAGATGATTACAAACAAGAATATACAAATTACCCTAAAATGTTATCTTTGAGATTCCCAAGACCAAGCAACCCAGTTCATCCAACGCAAAAACCAGTTGAGTTATTAGAATATCTTGTGAAAACATATACAAATGAAGGAGATATTGTTCTTGATAATTGTATGGGTAGTGGCAGTACAGGAGTTGCTTGTACATATTGACAAATAACAAGGCATATGTTATTATATAATCAGTTCAAGGGAAACAACAAAATAAAGAAAAACAAATCAGAAGGAGAAAAGATTATGGTACAGGTTGCATCATTGTTAAGAAGAGGACAGTATAAGAGAGCAGAAAGAGAAGCGTTTAGACGTGGGATAAATTATTTTGATTTTACAGAGTTGGTAAAAAGATTCTACAAAGGTTCTATTGATGATATAGAATTATAAACAAATTGACAGGTGGTTAAAGTCATTAAAACAAAAAACATTGCCCTATAGCCAAGTGGAAAGGCAGAGGAATTTGACTCCTATATACGCAGGTTCGAATCCTGCTAGGGTAGTTTGTAACAAGTAGTTGCACATTATATCAAGGAGGACGAATAACATGGAGTACAATGAAAGGAACGTCACAGTAGTAGAAGTATTTAAGAAACTGGAAGAGGTGGAAAAGCAGAACAAAGAGATTCTTGAGAAACTGGAAAATATGCAGGAAAGCAACGCATTATTCCACAATGGATTTGCAACAATATTTGAAGTATTAAGATGTTTAAACGAAGTAAAACAAAATGAAGATTGTGAAGAAATATTAAAGTCTGGCTTAATTGCTAACATTATTAGTATAGTATCATTGAAAAAGAAACATATGAAAACAACAATTCAGAGTAAACAAGAAAAAGAAGGGAAAGCAAAAGATGTTATTGAATTTCTCAAAATGTTAAAAAATATTTAAGGAGAAAAGCGGTACTAAATAAAAATAAATAAAGCATTGACAAACAAAATATAATATAGTATAATATAATAAAGTGGAAAGGTAATCGTTAATACTCAGGCAAAGACGGTTGCCTTTTTGCTGTATATTGAGAGAAAGGAAAACAGAACACAATGGACATGAATATAGAAGTTGCTGAACGGTTTTCTTCCTATCTCACCGATTGGGATTATAAACATTATCTGTTGCTAGGTGGTTATGGCTCTGGAAAGAGTTACAACACGGCATTGAAGATCATACTAAAACTATTAGAGGAAAAGCGTACAGCATTAGTTGTGCGTGAAGTAAGGGAAACAATCAAAGAATCATGTTATTCATTGTTGAAGGAAGTATTAGAAAAGTTAGATATGTTATCAGATGAACAAAACAATAGAAGAACACCGACTGACAAAGTTATTGCTATAACATCACCGTTGGAGATAAGATTTCCAAACGGTTCAAGAATTATATTTCGTGGAATGGACAAGATACAAAAGATTAAGTCTATCAATGGTGTTTCTATTGTTTGGATAGAAGAATGTTCTGAGATTAAGTATCAGGCATATACAGAGTTGTTAGGTCGTATAAGACAGCCGGGTGTTACATTACATTTCATTCTTACTTGCAATCCAGTTGGTCGTGAAAACTGGGTATACAATACATTCTTCACTCATACGGATAAAAGTGGAAAAGAAACAGTAATATGTGATGAAAAGGAGTTATACAGAAGAAGGACAATAATTAAGAAAATAAACAAGAAAGAAGTTATGTACTATCATCATAGCATATGTAAAGACAATCCATTTATTCCACAGTCTTATATAGATACACTGGATGGATTAAAAGAAACAGACCCGAGATTATGGGTTGTAGCAAGGTACGGAAGATTCGGAGCAAATGGTATTATTGTTCTACCACAGTTTACGGTTGCAACAAATGCAAAACAATTTGTTGATACTGTAAATAGTATTCCAGCACAATTCCATTTCTTCGGTCTGGACTTCGGATTTGAGGAAAGTTACAATGCACTTATTTCATGTTGTGTTGATGATGTTAAAAAGATATTGTATATCTATGATGAAATTTATGTGAACCATTTAACGGATAAACAATTTGCCGAGAGGTTAGATGTGCATAGGGTAGCACAAAGAGCAAGAAGATGTGATAAACCTATTTGCGGAGATTCAGCTGAGCCCAAGGCGATACAATTCTATAGGCAATCAGGATTTAATATGTATGGGTGTAAGAAATACATTGGTAGTAGGTTACAGAACACGAAGAAGATAAAACGTTTCAATAAAATAGTATGTTCTCCGAAGTGTAAGAATACAATCAGGGAGTTAAAATATCTGACATATGCAAAGGATTCAAAAGGTAATGCTATTTATGATGAATTTAATATTGATGCTCACACGTTTAACAATACCACAAAACTAGGCGTGTATAAAACGATGGAAAAACTGGAAAGGCTGAGATTGCAGACCAGAGCGGAAGTTATGGAGCGTATAGCCGCATAACACGCACAACGCATAGGAACTGACGAAAGAATAATGTTCCCAAGAGCCATTGTGATTTATGAAAGGAGTTTGCCAGTAATGTATGAGAGAAAGAAAGTAAATACATTAGCAAAAGATTATGAACAAGTATTAGATATTTACGAAGTAGACAAATATGGAAATGTTTACGGAAAAGACGGAAATGAACTAAAACAAAGTTATAACAGTACAGGATACAAACAAGTAGCCTTAAAGTTAAAAGGTGAAAGAAGATGGAAAAAATGTTTTGTTCATAGGTTAGTTGGATATGGTTTTGTGTCTGGACATTCAGAACAATATAATGAGATTGACCACATAGACACAAACAAAACAAATAACAAATATAATAATTTACGATGGACTGATAGGAAAGGAAACATGGAAAATCCCATAACACAATATAATATGTGGGGAATACATGGTACAGAATGTTGTGTGTATGATTTCAGATTACAATACATAGGCAAGTTTAGTTCGTTGGACGAAGCAGGAAAAGCAATAAATAGAACTGTTAGAGGTATTAATACACGGGTTATGGAATATTATATTTTAGAAGATTCGGATTTAAGTCGTGTGTTAAAAATAAACAGAAAACAAAAAATACAATCTATTGTTATAACTGATATTGAAACAAAGCAAAAATTCTATTTCTATTCAAATCGTGAAGCAAGAAGATTTTTCGATAATAAAGTAAACATTACACAAGCTATCCAACACAATTGGACAGTAAAAGGTAAATATAAAGTTCGTAATCTAAACTATAAAAAATTAATAGGTATGCTAGACTTATAGGAAAAAGAACTATAAGAAGTTGAGGATAAAAAGCCACAACAAATATAACGTAGTGCATTGTGGTATGCGTTAGATACATATACAGTAGCAGATGTTAAGGAGATACAAACAAATAGCAAGGCAGGATAAGGAAAGTCTGAAATAAAGGCTAATATGAAGCATACAGGAGGTGTGTAGAATGTTACACAAATTCAGTGTAAGAAGACAAAGGCAAGAATTAGTAAGGTTACACGATATGCAAAAACAAAACATTACAGACGAGTATAGTTGTGGAATCTATAATGGTTTAGAATTAGCGTTGTCTATTCTGGAAGAAAGAGAACCGGAATTTGTTTTTGTTGAAAAGAAAGAAGAACCGAAACAAATGGAAGAAACAAAACAAAAAGGAAGAACAGTAGCAAGTGGAATGAGAAAGTTAGGAGGTTAAAAAATGGGAACAATATCAAGTGTATATGTTAGAGATTTAGCTGAGAAAACAAGTCCAGAATCAGAAGATTGTTTTGTTCTTGGAAATAAAACAACAGGAAGGATTAATCTTTCAAATCTTGTAAAAGCTATTGCAAATGTTATGTTTCCGATTGGTCATATTCTTATGACAACTAGGAATGTAAACCCTGGAACATATCTTGGAGGAACATGGACAGCATGGGGAAATGGAAGAGTTCCAGTAGGTGTAAGCACAGATGATGCTGATTATAGTGCATCAGAAAGAACAGGTGGTGCTAAAACATTAAATTTAGCACACTCTCATACAGTAAATGGTCACACACATGGTTTGTCAGATGCAAGAGCCGCTGTTGGTCGTTCATCTGCAAATATAAATGCAATTAGTTATAAGAATGGAGGAAATCCGCATGGTGTAACTTTTGACAGACTTTTAAACACAGCACCTGGCGTTACGGGTGGTTCATGGGGAGCATTGGACACTGTTCCAATATATGGAAGTACAAATAGTTCTTCACCCGGAACAAATTCACAGTTAGGATATAGTGATATTAGACAGCCTTATATTACTTGTTATATGTGGAAAAGGACGGCATAGAACATGAGGGATATAGTTTTAAATTTATCAGAACAAACACTCAGCAAAATAGGTAGTTGTGATTATAGTAATATTGTAAGAGGTTCTAACAATTACCTTAGAATCGTTTTAAAGACTGATATCCAGTGGAATAATATGGCAAAGGTAGTAACTGTAAGAACACTTGGTGGAATTGAATATAACGCCATTTACGAGCCTACAGGAGTACTGTTACCAGAAGAAGTCACGAAGAACAGTTATTTTGAAGTTATGGTAACAGGTAAAAAAGGAAATCAGCTAGTAAAAACAAATAGTGTTATTATTAATCAAACTTAGAAAGGGGTGTAAAACAAATGCCTAGTGTGGAAGAACTATTATCTGTTGCAGAAGTTGGTGCAGATACAAGAATTGAAATGGATAGTAGAATTGAAATTGATGCAGATACAAGAATTATTCAGATGATGCCGCAGGATGAATTGTTCGGTGTAGAAAGTGATGAAAAGTCAGAAAGAAAATATTTCAAAGTGCATAAGATTGTAGGTAATGGGGTAGACCTATCAAAGTTACAATTACGCATCAATTATCAAAATGCAAGTAAAATACCAAGCGGAAAAGATATGTATATTGTTACTGATGCAACAGTATATAATGATGAATGGTTATATTTTTCATGGGAGTTAAGCAGAAAAGTAACACAGTATAAAGGAACAATATATTTTGTTGTTTGTGCAGTAAAAGCAAACAGCGATGGAAACATAACAAATGAATGGAACACAACATTAGCAGAAGGAAAAGTGTTAGAAGGCCTTGAGGTAGAAACAAGCCAAGAACAACAATATCAAGCAAGTGATTATTTGGAACAATTAAAGCAACAGTTGTTAGATTACAGTAATGAAATAAAAGATACGTTTCCAAGTGATTATACAGAAACAGTAGAAAATGTGAAGAACTTAAAGGAGAATAAGGTTGATAAAACAGAATTTAGGAGTACATTGCAAACTGTTTTTGCGTATATTGCAGACATACGTGCCTATTTGGGTATCACTGCTGATGATATTGTTGGTATTCAGGTCGATTACAAAAATAAAACATTCAAAAGACTTGCCGGAGCAGTCAACCTTACAAAAGGTTCTGATTTTGACAAGTTCACAATGTTTGGCGGTCGTAAACGCTGTAATGTGGCTGACGTTGGTTCTATAGTAGCATGGTACGGTGACGCAGATTACAAAGAAGATGGTTCAATGGGTCAGGTTATGGTATATCAGCCAAAATTCTATTATTTGGTTTGCCCAGTTGAATATGATCCGATTGATACAGGTATCGGTTACCACTTAAGAAAAGCAAACTATTATGTGTCAGAAAAACCACGTGCAGGTTTTAGACTGCATCCGGCATTCTATGATGCATCAGGAAATGAAATTGATTACTTCCTGACAAGTGCTTATGAAGGTAGTATTTACGATGCATCAGCAAGTGCATATCTGTTGAATGATGAACAGGTAATGAACACTGGTGAAGATAAGTTTTCATCAATCGCAGGTGCAAGACCTGCATCCGGTTCTTCACAGAATCTTACAAGACCGAATATTGAAGCGATGGCACAGAATCGTGGAACAAACTGGCATGGTGATCTGATTAAACAGGTGTCTGCTGAACAAATGCTTATGATCATTGAAATGGGTATGATGAACTTGCAGACCGCTATTGCACAAGGTGTCGTTTCCTTACCTTGGACTGCTGGAAGTGACACAACAAGTTCATATGCGGCTTCAACCGGAAGTACAGCAAGTCTTGGAAACGGTACAGGTAGGGCAGAGAAAACAACCACATATGAAGGTGGTGCTGTCAAAGAATATACTGTTGACGGTAAGACTTCTGTATGTTGGAGAGGTAAAGAAAACTTTTGGGGTAACATTTGGAAATTTGTCTATGGTATCAATATTTGGGGCAATGGAAAAATGGGCGGTGGTCAGCCTTATATTTGTTCTGATTTCAGTTTTGCAGAATCAAAGAACAGTGGAAACTATGAAGTTGCCGGGTTCACAGTAGCAAATGCAGGTGGTTGTATTTCAGCAATGGGATATTCCACAACCTGTGACTGGTTATTCATTGCATCTGAATGTTTGGGAAACAGTTCACTGCCTGTTGGTGACTATACTTGGTTGACTGCAAACTTGAATGGTTACTGTATCGCTCCGTTGGGCGGTTTCTGGGCTAATGGCGGTGATTCGGGTGCTTTCTCTTGGTATCTGGCTGAAGGTGTTGGTAGTCGTGGTCGGAATTTCGGGGGTCGCTTGGTATATATCCCAACAAAAGACAGTTCTGTTTACAATACTGCTATTGCTTCATGGAAGGAACAAATGGAAATTTAAAATGAAAATGTAAGAGCAAATAAATTGGAGGTTTTATAATGTGACAACAGCAGAAATGATTGGCATAGTTGTTTTAGGGTTAAGTTCTTTGATTGGTATATTCACCGCAGTATATAGACCGCTGAATGAAAACACAAAAGCAATGACTGAATTAACGTTAAAAATGGAACAGCTTGCAACGGAAATAAAAGAACAAAATAATAAATTAGAGAAACAAAATAAAGATATCGAAGAATACAAAGAACACGTTAGAAAAGGGCAGAAAGAACAGTGGATTGCAATAGAAAAAAATGAAAGAGAAATAGGAGAAACGAAACACACATTAGAGTTATGTCAATTAGAAAATGGAGGAAAAAAGCATGTTTAAAAATTGTGTATTCAAAACTAATGTTGATACTATTAAATGGATTAAAGCCGCAGGAGTTAGAGCAATTAAAACAGTTGCTCAAACAGCCGTTGCTATTATTGGTACAAGTGTTACTGTGGGTACTGTGGACTGGAAGATGGTAGCAAGTGCTTCTGTATTAGCCGGAATTGTGTCTATTTTAACTTCTGTTGCAGGAATCAAAGAAGTACAGGCTGAGTAATTAGAATGTCATATATTGGCAAATTTGAGCCATAGGAGGGCATATATAAAATGAGCATTAATGTGCATGAAAATGTTATAAAGGCTGTAAGATACTATATTTCTAAAGGATTAACTTTGGAGGGTGCTTGTGGTCTGGCGGCAAACCAGTTTAGGGAATCTTTCTACAAAGGAATTGGTTTTGTTTCGACAAGACTTGAGAGGTTATGTGTTCAGAGATATAAAGAAAACAGAGGGATTACCTATACAGATAAAACATATACAGAACAAGTTGATAATGGGAAGATTTCAAGAAGTGAATTCTTAAGTCCGATGGGGAAACATTATGGCTATGGACTTTCACAATGGACTACAAGTGCAAGAAAAGCAGGATTGTATGATTTGTGCAAGAAAACAAAAGTTTCTATTGGAGATATGGACACACAAATTATTTATACGATTGAAGAACTAAAAGAAAAATTCCCAACAATATACAAATACTTATGCACTGTAAAGGATGTAACACAGGCTTCAAATTATGTTTTACAACATTATGAACAGCCGAATAATTGGCAAACAATGAAAGAAGCAAGAGCAGATACAGCAAAACAAATCTATAACAAAATGAAGGAGGTAGGAACAAGTATGGGAAGTATTAATAACATTATTGCTAGGGAAAGAAGCTATGCAAAAATCCCTTACAAGGAAACAAGTGTAAATAATCAGAAGTTTTCCACAATGGTAAACAATGCAGGCTTAAGAGGATGCCAAGGACAGCCGTGGTGTGCTACGTATCAATTTGCTTTGGAGTTGGAAGAATTCGGAAAAGCAGTTGCTTTGTCACATTGGAACATGACAACAGGTAATTATTGTGGTTATAGTGTTTTTGAAACAGAAGCAAAATTTGCCAAAGCAGGAAAAACAGGAAAAACCCCGAAGGTTGGTGCGTTGGTAATTTTTAAGCAATCACATATGGGAAGAGTGCTTTCTGTGAATGAAAAAAACAAAACATTCGAGTGTGGAGAAGGAAACACAAGTAATAGAGAATTCAATCGTAATGGTGATTGTTGTGCGGTAAAAACTTATTCATGGACAGATGCAAAAATAAAATCATTCTGTTATATTAACTATGGTCAGAGTACAGCAAAGCCAACGGAAACAAAACCAGTTACGACATGGATTGGAAAAGGTACAGCGCATTGCAGTTCTAATGGTATCAATATTAGAACAACACCAGATAGCAGTGTAAAAAGTAATATCATTGGTCAGTTGAAAGCAGGAAATCAGTTCGAGTATAATGGAAAAACACAAAATGATTTTGTGCAAATTCGTGTTATGTTCGGAGGAAAGTTGCGAGTATGTTGGATTCATAAAAACTATGTTGTGTATGAAACTGGAACAAAAGAAGAAACAAATAGCACAACAAAAAAGAAAACATATACAACAACGACTCGTGTGTATGTACGAAAGTATGCAGGAAAAGAATATGATACATTGGTTTCATATCCAACACTTAAAAAAGGAACAGTTGTCACTTATCTTGCAACGGTAAAAGCTAAAGACGGTGTGGACTGGTACAGAGTAGAAATTGACGGAAAGAAAGGTAAGAAGATTGGCTATATTTCGTCAAAATGTTTAAAATAACAATTTGACAATAAAATATTGTTATGATATA
>ULYD01056915.1_pt1 | contig 9887 bp, 5 predicted proteins | sample 1961831 | NCBI WGS metagenome assembly ULYD01 (sample SAMEA4835854, study PRJEB28245) | human gut metagenome | biome: gut microbiome; material: fecal sample | place: Denmark | collected 2008 | reverse complement strand
TGAACACGGAGGTCACGCCCGAGCTGCTGCAGGCGGAGGCGCCCTACGCCGTGATCGCCGCGGTCGGCTCGTATGAGTTCATCCCGCCCATCCCCGGCGCAGACGGTGAGAACGTCATCGGCGCCCGCCGCTACATTCTCGAGCGGCCGGAGATCCGCGGCAAGAAGGTGGTCGTGCTCGGCTGCGGTCAGACGGGCCTGGAGGCGGCGCATATGCTCGCCGCGCTCGGCAACGACGTCACGGAGATCGAGATGCAGGAGCGCGCGTTCATCACGCTGCTCGAGCACAAGCTCGACCTCGAGTATGCCGAGGCATCCGGCGTCAAGACCGTGTTCGGCCACAAGGTGCTCGAGCTGACGGACAGCGCCGTCGTCGCCCAGTCGGTCGAGACGGGCGAGCAGGTCACGTTCGCGGCCGATGTCATCATCCCCGCGATCGGTGTGCGCTCCAACAGCGCCGAGGTGGAGAAGCTGCGCGCGTGCGGTGTGGAGAAATTCTTCAACATCGGCGACAGCGCAAAGACCGGTATGATCTATGAAGCGATCTCGGCAGCGTATGACTGCGCGATCGCTCTGGAATAAACGAAAACATCTTATCCGTGAGAGGAAAGGAGCTACACGTTATGAAAAGCTTTGAGACGACGATCAAGCCTCTGCTGAAATACGGCGACGGTGTCGCGAAGGAGACCGGTAAGAAGTTCAAGGAATTCGGCTGCACGAAGGTTCTGGCCGGCTATGATGCAAATCTGCCGGAGAGCGTGGTGTCCACGGTGCTGGATTCGATCACGGCGGAGGGCATCGAGCTCATCCCGTATTCCTGCCCCTATGCTGACGGTCAGGACACCGGCGTGCTCGAGGTGCGCCAGCTTGCCATTGACCATCAGGTGGACGGCTTTCTCGCCATGGGCGGCGGCAGCACGATGGACATCGTCAAGGCGGCGACCCTGCTGGTCGACCAGCCGCTGCCGATCGACCAGTACTTTGTCGGCTGGTACAACGGCCCGGATCTGCCGCGTAAGGCGCACCTGATCAGCATCCCCACCACGTCCGGCACGGGCGCGGAGGCGACCCGGTCGTGCATCATCGCGTCTCAGACGCTCGGCGTGAAAGCGACGCTGTCCTCTCAGGCGGCGAAGGCGGACTTTGTCTACCTCGATCCGCAGATCACCAAGAGCCTGCCGCCCTACGTCACCGCGACGACCGGCATGGACGCCATCGCCCACGCCTGCGAGGCGCTGTGCTGCACCAAGAGCAACCTGTTCACGGAGATGATCTGCGGCAAGTCGCTCGAGCTCTCGTGGGCGAACCTGCTCACGGCCTACAAAGAGCCCGACAACCTCGAAGCCCGCGCCAACATGTCCATGGCCGCCTACCTCGGCCTGACCGGCGAGAGCTACGGCAACTGCGGTCACTCCATGGCGCACGCCATCGGCGCCCGTTTCCATGTCCCGCACGGTCACTGCTGCGCGTGGACGGCTCCGGTCGCGCTGTACTTCACCCGCAAGGAGTGCGACCATGAGATCCGCCTCATCGCCCGCTGCTTCGGCATGGACGACCGGTCCGAGACCGTCGCCGCCGACGTGGCCAACGCCATGAAGAAGCTCGTCTGGGAGATGAACATCGCGACCCCGGCAGAGCGCGGCATCTCCCGCGAGGAGTTTGTCAGCGACGCGACCGTGGAGAAGGTCATGCTCGACCCGATCTGGCACTTCTGCCCCACGGAGTTTAATGAAGACACCGCCCGTCAGCTTCTCGGCGAGGTCTACGACCAGAAGCTGTACTGAGGCATTCCTTACCCGCACCGCAGGGCTTTGTCCGGCCGGCGAGGCCCTGCGGGCAAGCAGGACAGGCGTATGTGCCGCTGGCCGTCCGCCTGCCGCCAAAATGAAGCAACGATAAGTTTGGATCTCGTGCGCGCAGGGATTCGGCGATCCGTTTACAAGCAGTAGAAAGAGAGTGAACCTCCGATGAAAACGCTCAAACGCAATCCCTGGTATATCGCGGCCGGCTGTTTCCTGCAGATGTTCCTCGGCATGGGCCTGTGCTCCAGCTTTTCCATGATGCTCCCCGAGATCAGCGCCCACACCGGCATCTCCACCGGCTCCATCTCCGGCAACCTGACGGTTGCATATCTGGCATCCTTTATCGTTTCCATGTTCTTTTTCAAGCCGCTGCTCCGAAAATTCGGCGCCAAAAAGCTCCTGATCTTCGGTGATCTGCTGCTGATGTTCCATTACATCCTGTACTCCTATGCCGAGACGCTCTGGTTTCTGCGCATCTGCGGCACGCTGGGCGGCCTTGTGACGCTCTTCGCCTGCGCGACGCCGGTCTCCGTCGTCATCACTAACTGGTTCGTGGACAAGCGCTCGTCCGTGCTGGCCTTCATCATGGGCGGCTACGGCTTCGGCGGCATGATCATCCTGCCGATCGTCGGCCGGCTCATCGCGGCTTACGGCTATCAGGTCGCCTACCGCTGCCATGCGCTCGGCGGCGTGCTGCTGCTGTTGGTCACGATCTTCATGATCGTCGATGACCCCGCCAAGCTCGGCGTGAAGCCCTACGGCTATGAGAAAGCGGCGGAGATCGCCGCGGCCGTCGCGGCAAAGAAGGAAAAAGAGAGCCGTCAGGGCGGACTCGATCTGGCCGCGGCGCGCAGGACGCCCAGCTACTGGCTGCTGTGGATCGGCCTTGCGATCTCCTCGTTCCCCGGCGTGGCGTTCCGGTTTTACAACGGCGCGTTCTTCCGTGGCCCCATCGGTCTGGACACCGTCACGTATTCCAACTGGGCGTCCGTGCTGTCGGTCTGCATCGCGGCCGGCATGATCCTCATGGGCGTCATGGCCGACAAGCTCGGCAGTGTGAAGATGGTCGTGCTGATGCACGTCGTGTCCATCGTCGGCTACGCCTGCGCGATCGTGCTCATGAACAACACCGGCTCGTTTGCGCTGCTGCTCGTCACGGTCATCCTGTGCGGCATGAACGGCCCGCTCGACAACGCGACCGCACCCTACCTGATCCCCGAGGCCTTCGGCCGCAAGTATTATGATGAGATCATCGGCTCATATGCCGGCGCAATGATGATCGGCAACGTCTGCGTTCCCATGCTGCTCGGCGGCATCATCTCCGACGGGACGGCGGCGTCGTTCGGTCTCGCGTGGAAGATCATCATCGGCTTCGGCGCTGCGGCGATGGTGATCCTGCTCGTCGGCCTGTTCAAAGGGCCGTACCGCAAGCAGTATCTCGCGCTCAGAGCGGCGGAAAAACAGCAAAAAGCACTTGGCACAGCGGAGGAATGAACCATGGCTGATTTTCAGGAAATTCTGTATTCCCGCGCCAGCATCCGCGCCTTTACGGACGCGGAGCTGAGCGACGAGCAGCTCACCGAGCTGGTTCGCGCCGGGCTTGCGGCGCCGTGGGCATTTCACGATCATGCGCGGCATCTGTGCGTGATCGCCGGACACGAGAACGTGCAGAAGCTTGCGCGCGTGTTCGCCGAGGTGCTCGGCCGTCCCGGATATAATATGTATGCGCCGGCGGCTGCGATCCTCGCCTGCGTCGAGCGCGGCAACGACAATCAGAAGCTGGAAGTCGGCTGCATGCTCGAAAACATTTTCCTGCGGGCTACCGACATGGGCATCGGCTCATGCTGGATCAATCAGGCCCGCGACATCTGCGACGACGCGCGCGTGCGCCCCGTCCTGCGTGCATTCGGCGTGCCGGACACGCACGTGTGCTGGGGCATCGCCATCGTCGGCTATGCGGCCGCAGCGCCGCGTGCGCAGGTGCACAAAGAAGGTACGTACAACATCTATCATTGAATCCATTTAGAGAGGAAACAGAAAACCATGACAGAACTTGAACTCAAGAAGTACTCGCGCAATGCGCTGCTCGGGTCCTTCGTTTCCATGCTGACCGCCGGTCTGGCGACCATGATGTACTCTGTCTGCATCTCGACCATTCGAACCGACCTCGCGCTCACGGCAGTGCAGGCGGGCTCGCTCGGTACCTATACCTTTATGGGTCAGATGCTCGGCGGCATGGTGGCCGGCTACCTTGCCGACCGCTTCGGACGCAAAAACATCCTGATCGTCGACGTCATTCTGGCAACGCTGGCCGTGTTTGCGACCTCGCTGCTGCAGTCTTACTCCATCTTCGGCCTGCTGCGCTTTGTCACCGGCGTCGGCCTCGGCGGCTGCTACTACATCGCCTCCATCCTCATCGGCGAATTCGTGCCCACCAATAAGCGCGGCTTCATGAGCGGCGTCGCCACCTCCGTGTGGAACTTCGGCTATGTCGTCTGCTGCGCCATGTCGGCGTTCGCGCTGCCCAGCATCGGCTGGCGCTGGTGCTTCCGCATCTGCGCGCTGCCCATCATCTTCGTCATCTTCATGATCTTCGGCATGAAGGACGCCCCCTCGTTCACCGCCGCCAAGGCCAACCGCGACAAGCGCGATCAGGCTGAGGGCAAAAAGGTCAACGCCTATGCCGAGATCTGGGCACACCCGCGTATGCGCAAGTCCTTCATCATCTGGTCGATCTCCATGATCCTGTACTTCTACGGCTACTACGGCCTCATCACCTGGCTGCCCAACTACGTGCAGTCGCAGGTCGGCATGCAGTCCGGCGGCTGGATCACCGCGGCCGGTTACATCGCCATGATCATCGGCACGGCCGGCGGCGGCAAGATCGCCGACAAGATCGGCCGCAAGAAGCTCTTCCTCATCGGCACCATCGGCACGGCGATCTTCGGCCTGTGCCTGGCCTTCTGGGCCAACAGCAGCAACATCCTCGTGCTCATGCTGCTCTACGGCGTCTGCTACGGCATGCCCACCGGTATCCACGCGACGTTCATCGGCGAGTGCTTCCCGACGCACCTGCGCAGCACCGGCGTCGGCTTCACGTTCAACATCGGCCGTCTGGGCGCGTTCATCGCCCCCATCCTCATGGGCAAGCTGGTCGATATGAACATGATCTCGGTGGCCATCGCCACGGTCACGATCTCCTACGTGCTCTGCTCGCTGGCAACGCTGCCGATCAAGGAGCGCGAGTACGACGCGTCCAATGTCGCGGCGGAGCTCGAGGACTGATCCCCGGAATACATCCTTCTCCCTTCTTTCATTTACGCAAAGCAAAGGCGGCGCGCCCTGACGGGCGCGCCGCTGAGTCTGTCTGTATCCGGTTCCTGGCGCAGAGATGCGTGTCAACGCGGGACGGAAAATGACGGAATTTTTCGTGCAAAAAGACGGCGCGCAAAGCCGCCGGATTTGTTGACAGACCGGGCGTTTTTGTGATATTATATCAAAAATTTGCGATTCGGCAGAAATGAGGCGAGGAAAAATGGTTGCGGCCGCAGAGAATATGCAGGCATTTGGGTGGGATCTTTTTTCCGGCAACCGTGATTCTGTTTTTCTTGGCAGCGGCAGCATTGCCGGTGACGAACTTGATATTTCTTCTTTCGTGGTATTACCTGGTTTCGTAGATGTGCATGTACATCTCCGTGAGCCGGGTTTTTCTTATAAGGAGACCATTTCGTCCGGCACGCTTGCTGCGGCGCACGGCGGATACAGCCGCGTGTGTGCCATGCCCAATCTGGATCCGGCGCCGGACAGTTTGCAGACGCTTGCCCCCCAGCTGGAGCGCATCCGCACGGATGCGGTCATTGACGTGACGCCCTACGGTGCGATCACCGCGCACCGCGGCGGCAGGGAGCTTGCGGACATGGAGCAGCTCGCGCCTTACGTCGCCGGCTTTTCCGACGACGGCAGCGGCGTGCAGGATGCGGATGTGATGCGCGCCGCGATGCGCAAGGCGGCAAGCCTCGGCAAGATCATTGCCGCGCACTGTGAGGACAACACCCTCCTGCACGGCGGCTACATCCACGACGGTGCGTATGCCCGCGCCCACGGGCACAAGGGCATCAGCAGCGAGAGTGAGTGGCGGCAGCTGGAGCGCGATCTCGAGCTGGTGCGCGAGACAGGCTGCGCCTATCATATGTGCCACGTGTCCACCAAGGAGAGTGTGGCGCTCATCCGCCGGGCGAAGGCGCAGGGGCTGGACGTCACCTGCGAGACCGCGCCGCACTACCTCGTGCTGACCGAGGACGACCTGCGCGAGGACGGCAGCTTCAAGATGAACCCGCCCCTGCGCACGCAGGCAGACCGGGACGCGCTGCTCGAGGGCATCCTCGACGGCACGGTGGACATGATCGCGACCGACCACGCGCCGCACAGCGCGCAGGAAAAGGCCGGGGGCCTCGCCGGGAGCGCCATGGGCATCGTCGGCCTTGAGACGGCGTTTCCCGTGCTCTATACCCGCCTTGTGCGCACCGGCGTGCTGACGCTCGACAAGCTCGTGGAGCTCATGGCGGTCAACCCCCGAAAGCGCTTCGGCTTCCCGCTGCGCGCGGACGATTATGCCGTCTGGGATCTGAACACGGAATACCGCATCGACCCGGCGCAGTTTTGCTCCATGGGAAAGAGCACGCCCTTCGCCGGACAGACGGTCTACGGGCGGTGCGTGCGCAATGTCTGCGGCGGCGCCGTCGTCTGGCAGGACGCACAGGTCTGAGCGCCTTACACCTACATACAAAAATACATCACATACAGAACCTTTTACGTACTGAGGAGGAAATCACATGCCCAAAAGAACGGATCTGAAGAAAATTATGATCATCGGCTCCGGCCCGATCGTCATCGGCCAGGCCGCTGAGTTTGACTATGCCGGCACGCAGGCGTGCCTGTCGCTCAAGGAGGAGGGGTACGAGGTCATCCTCGTCAACTCCAACCCCGCCACGATCATGACGGATACCTCCGTCGCGGACAAGGTGTACATGGAGCCGCTGACGCTGGAGTATGTGGCGCGTATCCTGCGCAAGGAGCGTCCGGACGCGATCGTCCCGGGCATCGGCGGCCAGACCGGCCTGAATCTGGCGATGCAGCTCGAGCAGAAGGGCGTGCTCAAGGAGTGCCAGGTCGAGCTTCTCGGCACGGACAGCGACAGCATCCGCCGCGCCGAGGACCGCGAGCAGTTCAAGGAGCTCTGCCAGAGCATCGGCGAGCCGGTCATCCCGTCGCAGATCACCTACAACCTCGAGGAGGCCAAGGCCGCGGCCGCGGCCATCGGCTATCCGGTCGTGCTGCGCCCGGCGTTCACGCTCGGCGGCACGGGCGGCGGCTTTGCCGACGACGAGGCCCAGCTCGTCGAGCTGGGTATGCAGGCGTTCAAGCTCTCGCCCATCCATCAGGTGCTGATCGAAAAGAGCGTCAAGGGCTATAAGGAGATCGAGTTTGAGGTCATGCGCGATGCGTCCGACCGCGCCATCACCATCTGCGGCATGGAGAACATCGACCCCGTGGGCGTGCACACCGGCGACTCCGCCGTCGTCGCGCCGATCATGACGCTCAGCGACCATGACATGAAGATGCTCAACGACAGCGCGATCAAGATCATCCGCACGCTGAAGATCCAGGGCGGCTGCAACGTGCAGTTCGCGCTCAACCCCAAGACCTCGGAGTACTTCCTCATCGAGATCAACCCCCGCGTCTCCCGCTCGTCGGCGCTGGCGAGCAAGGCCAGCGGCTATCCCATCGCGCGCGTCACGGCCAAGGTCGCCGTCGGCATGAACCTCGACGAGATCGCCGTCGCCAACACGACGGCCGCGTTCGAGCCGTCGCTGGACTACGTGGTCGCAAAGCTGCCGCGCTTCCCGTTCGATAAGTTCTCGACCGCTGCCAACACGCTCGGCACGCAGATGAAGGCCACGGGCGAGGTCATGGGCATCGGCAGCACGCTCGAGGAGTGCCTGCTCAAGTCCGTCCGCTCGCTGGAGATCGGCGCGCAGCACCTCTGGCTGCCGAAGTTCCAGAACATGACCAAGGCGGAGCTGACCGAGTACCTGCACCAGTTCCGCGATGACGGGCTCTTTGCCGTCGCGCAGCTGCTGCGTCTGGGCGCGAGCGTGGACGAGGTCGCTGCGCTGACGATGATCACGCCGTTCTTCCTCGAGACCATCCGCGGCATCGTGGACATGGAGCAGACGCTCTGCACGCACAAGGGCGACGGAGAGACGCTCAAGCAGGCCAAGCAGATGGGCTTCTGTGACCCCTACATCGCGCGGCTCTGGGGCGTGCGCGAGGAGGATGTGTATGCCCAGCGCGTGCAGCTGGGGCTCTACCCCGCCTACAAGATGGTGGACACCAGCCACACCGGCGCTTACATCCCCTATTTCTACTCCACCTATGCCCCCGGCGCAAAGAGCGAGGCGCGCCGCTCGGACAAGAAGAAGGTCGTCGTGCTCGGCGCGGGTCCGATCCGCATCGGTCAGGGCGTGGAGTTTGACTACTCCACCGTCCACGCGGTGCAGACCATCCGGCGCGCGGGCTACGAGGCCATCATCATCAACAACAACCCCGAGACGGTCTCCACCGATTACACGACCGCCGATAAGCTGTATTTCGAGCCCCTCACGCCCGAGGACGTCATGAACATCCTGCACGAGGAGCAGGCCGATCAGGTGATCGCCAGTCTCGGCGGCCAGACGGCCATCAATCTGGCGCAGCCGCTCATGACGCGCGGCGTGCAGATCATCGGCACGGACTGCGCCGCGATCGAGCGCGCGGAGAACCGCGACTGCTTTGAAAAGCTGCTGCTCGAGCTGAACATCCCGCAGCCGATGGGCGCGGCGGTGACGAATCTGGACGACGGCCTCAAGGCTGCGCACACGGTTGGCTATCCGGTGCTGGTGCGTCCGTCGTTCGTGCTGGGCGGCCGCGCCATGGAGATCGTGGCCGACGACGAGATGCTGCGCCACTACCTGCAGAATGCCGTGCGCACCGGCGAGGGCAAGCCCGTGCTGGTCGACAAGTACATCTCCGGCCGCGAGGTCGAGGTCGACGCCATCTGCGACGGCAGAGACGTGTTCGTGCCCGGCATCATGGAGCTGGTCGAGCGCACCGGTGTCCACTCCGGCGACTCCATCAGCGTCTACCCGCCGTTTTCCATCTCCGACAAGGTCAAGGGCACGATCCTGACCTATGCCAAGAAGCTCGGTCTGGGCATCGGCATCGTCGGACTGTATAACATCCAGTTCATCGTCGATAAGAGCGACCATGTCTACATCATCGAGGTCAACCCCCGCTCGTCGCGCACGGTGCCGTTTTTGTCGAAGGCCACGGGCTATCAGCTCGCGGACATCGCCACCAACGTCATCCTCGGCACGAGCCTCAAGGAGCAGGGCATCTTCGACCTGTATCCGCCGGAGAAAGAGCGCTGCTATGTCAAGGCGCCGGTGTTCTCCTTCGCCAAGCTCCACGGGCTGGACGCCTACCTCTCCCCGGAGATGAAGTCCACGGGCGAGGCCATCGGCTACGACAAGAAGCTCTCGCGCGCCATGTACAAGGCGCTGCAGGCCTCCGGCATGAACGTGCAGAACTACGGCACCGTGTTCGTGACGCTGGCCGATGAGGACAAGCCCGAGGGCCTGCCGCTCGTGCGCCGGTTCTACGAGATGGGCTTTAACATCGAGGCGACCGCCGGCACGGCTGCCTACCTCAAGTCCTTCGGCATCCGCACGCGCGTGCGCGGCAAGATCAGCGATGGCAGCCATGAGATCCTCGATTCCATCCGCAGCGGCTACGTCAGCTACATCATCAACACCCGCTCCATCCATTCGAGCGTCCACGCGCAGGACGGCGCCGCGATCCGGCGCTGCGCGGTGGAAAACGGCGTGACCGTCTTTACCTCGCTCGATACGGTGCGCGTGCTGCTCGACGTGCTCGAGGAGACGACGCTGGCCGTGTCCACGATCCACGCGGAGTAAGCCGTGCAGCAGAGAGTTTTCACCATTGCGGAAAACGCGCCCGTCGCCCGCGGGACGTATCGTCTGCGTCT
>ULYD01027987.1_pt1 | contig 9931 bp, 9 predicted proteins | sample 1961831 | NCBI WGS metagenome assembly ULYD01 (sample SAMEA4835854, study PRJEB28245) | human gut metagenome | biome: gut microbiome; material: fecal sample | place: Denmark | collected 2008 | reverse complement strand
ATGTTTTACGGCAATGAGAGCAGAGATAGCGCTGATGTCCGGCAGTGCTTTTGCCGTTACGCACCACGCCTTCAGTAGCGGAGCAGGAAGGACATCTGATGGAAATGGAAGCCACGCAAGCACCTTAAAATCACCATCATACACTAAATCAGTAAGTTGGCAGCATTACCGAAATCCCCATCCTTTAGGGCAGTGAGAATGTCAATAATAGCAGACCACATCATGAGTCATTTTGACCGACACATGCCAGAAGCAGAGGCTCCATCCCATTTTATACCTACCCTATAACACTTAGAAAAACAACATGTTAAAAATGTCTATTGGAAACAATTTTATTTCCAATTGTAATGATAACCATTCTCATATTAATATGGCTACGTGATAATTAACTTTTGATGCACTCCGCATGTCTGACCGCGCCACTACCACAGCTTCCTTAACGTTCGAGTCGCTTTATGGCACACATCACGGCTGGTTGAAAAGCTGGCTGACGCGCAAACTCCAGTCTGCTTTTGATGCAGATGACATTGCCCAGGACACTTTTTTGCGGGTAATGGTCAGCGAAACGCTCTCGACGATCCGCGATCCTCGCTCCTTCCTGTGCACTATCGCCAAACGCGTGATGGTGGACCTGTTTCGCCGAAACGCGCTGGAAAAAGCGTATCTGGAGATTCTGGCGCTTATGCCGGAGGGGGGAGCGCCTTCACCTGAGGAACGCGAAAGCCAACTCGAGACCCTACAACTCCTCGACAGCATGCTGGACGGGCTAAACGGCAAAACACGTGAAGCGTTTCTGCTTTCGCAACTGGATGGTCTGACATACAGCGAGATTGCGCACAAACTCGGTGTTTCCATCAGCTCCGTGAAAAAATACGTGGCGAAAGCCGTCGAGCACTGCCTGCTGTTCCGTCTGGAGTATGGGTTATGAATCCTTTGTTAACCGATTCCCGCCGTCAGGCGCTGCGTTCAGCTTCCCACTGGTATGCCGTGCTAAGCGGCGAGCGCGTCAGCCCACAACAGGAAGCGCGCTGGCAACAGTGGTATGAACAGGATCAGGATAACCAGTGGGCCTGGCAGCAGGTTGAAAACCTGCGCAACCAGCTTGGCGGTGTGCCTGGCGACGTTGCCAGCCGGGCGTTGCACGATACCCGCCTCACCCGCCGTCACGTGATGAAAGGATTACTGCTGTTGCTCGGCGCTAGCGGAGGCTGGCAGCTCTGGCAGTCGGAAACCGGCGAAGGTCTGCGGGCAGATTACCGCACCGCCAAAGGCACAGTCAGCCGTCAGCAACTGGAAGATGGCTCCCTGCTCACGCTGAATACCCAAAGCGCGGCGGATGTGCGTTTTGATGCGCATCAGCGCACCGTCCGGCTCTGGTACGGTGAAATCGCCATTACTACCGCGAAAGATGCCCTGCAACGCCCCTTCCGTGTCCTGACCCGTCAGGGCCAGCTCACTGCTTTAGGGACAGAATTTACCGTCCGCCAGCAGGATAATTTCACGCAGCTTGACGTGCAGCAGCACGCCGTGGAAGTGCTTCTCGCCAGTGCCCCCGCGCAAAAACGCATCGTGAACGCTGGTGAAAGCCTGCAGTTCAGCGCCTCTGAGTTTGGCGCAGTGAAACCGCTGGATGACGAGAGTACAAGCTGGACGAAGGACATCCTGAGCTTCAGCGATAAACCGCTGGGTGAGGTGATAGCCACGCTAACCCGTTACCGCAACGGCGTGCTGCGCTGCGATCCCGCCGTTGCCGGGCTGCGCCTGAGCGGGACGTTCCCGCTGAAAAATACCGATGCGATCCTGAACGTTATCGCGCAAACGCTTCCCGTTAAAATTCAGTCTATTACGCGGTACTGGATAAACATTTCACCACTGTAAGGAAAATAATTCTTATTTCGATTGTCCTTTTTACCCTTCTCGTTCGACTCATAGCTGAACACAACAAAAATGATGATGGGGAAGGTATGACGCCGTTACGCGTTTTTCGTAAAACAACACCTTTGGTTAACGCCATTCGCCTGAGCCTGCTGCCGCTGGCCGGTCTCTCGTTTTCCGCTTTTGCTGCACAGGTTAATATCGCACCGGGATCGCTCGATAAAGCGCTCAATCAGTATGCCGCACACAGCGGAATTACCCTCTCGGTTGACGCCAGCCTGACGCGCGGCAAGCAGAGCAACGGCCTGCACGGCGATTACGACGTCGAGAGCGGCCTGCAACAACTGCTGGACGGCAGCGGACTGCAGGTAAAACCGCTGGGAAATAACAGCTGGACGCTGGAGCCCGCGCTCGCACCAAAAGAAGATGCCCTGACCGTGGTCGGCGACTGGCTGGGTGATGCGCGTGAAAACGACGTATTTGAACATGCTGGCGCGCGTGACGTGATCCGCCGTGAGGATTTCGCCAAAACCGGCGCAACCACCATGCGTGAGGTACTTAACCGCATCCCTGGCGTCAGCGCGCCGGAAAACAACGGCACCGGCAGCCACGACCTGGCGATGAACTTTGGCATCCGGGGCCTGAACCCGCGCCTCGCCAGCCGCTCGACCGTCCTGATGGACGGCATCCCCGTCCCCTTCGCCCCTTACGGTCAGCCGCAGCTTTCACTGGCTCCCGTTTCGCTCGGCAACATGGATGCCATTGACGTGGTACGCGGTGGTGGTGCGGTGCGTTACGGACCGCAGAGCGTGGGCGGCGTGGTGAACTTTGTTACCCGTGCCATTCCGCAGGACTTTGGTATCGAGGCGGGCGTGGAAGGTCAGCTCAGCCCAACCTCTTCACAAAACAACCCGAAAGAGACGCACAACCTGATGGTGGGCGGCACAGCGGACAACGGTTTTGGCACCGCGCTGCTCTACTCCGGCACGCGCGGCAGTGACTGGCGCGAGCACAGCGCCACCCGCATCGACGACCTGATGCTGAAAAGCAAATATGCGCCGGATGAGGTGCACACCTTCAACAGCCTGCTGCAATATTACGACGGTGAAGCCGACATGCCCGGTGGCCTGTCTCGCGCGGATTACGACGCCGATCGCTGGCAATCCACCCGCTCGTATGACCGCTTCTGGGGTCGTCGCAAGCTGGCGAGCCTGGGCTACCAGTTCCAGCCAGACAGCCAGCATAAATTCAACATTCAGGGGTTCTACACCCAAACCCTGCGCAGCGGCTACCTGGAGCAAGGCAAACGCATCACCCTCTCGCCGCGTAACTACTGGGTGCGCGGTATTGAGCCACGCTACAGCCAGATCTTTATGATCGGCCCTTCCGCGCACGAAGTGGGCGTGGGCTATCGCTATGTGAATGAATCAACGCATGAAATGCGTTACTACACCGCCACCAGCAGCGGGCAGTTGCCGTCCGGCTCAAGCCCTTACGACCGCGATACGCGTTCCGGCACCGAGGCGCACGCCTGGTATCTGGATGACAAAATCGACATCGGCAACTGGACCATCACGCCGGGTATGCGTTTCGAACATATCGAGTCATACCAGAACAACGCCATCACAGGCACGCACGAAGAAGTGAGCTATAACGCACCGCTTCCGGCGTTGAACGTGCTCTATCACCTGACTGACAGCTGGAATCTTTATGCAAACACTGAAGGCTCGTTCGGCACCGTACAGTACAGCCAGATTGGCAAGGCTGTGCAAAGCGGCAATGTGGAACCGGAAAAAGCGCGAACCTGGGAACTCGGTACCCGCTACGACGACGGCGCGCTGACGGCGGAAATGGGGCTGTTCCTGATTAACTTTAACAATCAGTACGGCTCCAACCAGACCAACGACACCGTCACTGCACGTGGCAAAACGCGCCATACCGGGCTGGAAACGCAGGCACGTTACGATCTGGGTACGCTAACGCCAACGCTTGATAACGTTTCCATCTACGCCAGCTATGCGTATGTGAACGCGGAAATCCGCGAGAAAGGCGACACCTACGGCAATCTGGTACCATTCTCCCCGAAACATAAAGGCACGCTGGGCGTGGACTACAAGCCAGGAAACTGGACGTTCAATCTGAACAGCGATTTCCAGTCCAGCCAGTTTGCGGATAACGCCAATACGGTGAAAGAGAGCGCCGACGGCAGTACCGGCCGCATTCCCGGCTTCATGCTCTGGGGCGCACGCGTGGCGTATGACTTTGGCCCGCAGATGGCAGATCTGAACCTGGCATTCGGTGTGAAAAACATCTTCGACCAGGACTACTTCATCCGCTCTTATGACGACAACAACAAAGGCATCTATGCAGGCCAGCCGCGCACGCTGTATATGCAGGGGTCGTTGAAGTTCTGATGTGTTAACGCCCGGCTTGCCGGGCTTTTAGCTGGAATGTGATTATGTTGGCATTTATCCGTTTTCTTTTTGCAGGCCTGCTGCTGGTGATCAGCCACGCCTTTGCCGCCACGGTTCAGGACGAACACGGCACGTTTACACTCGAAAAAACGCCACAACGGATTGTGGTGCTGGAACTCTCGTTCGCCGATGCGCTGGCCGCCGTGGACGTCAGCCCGATCGGTATTGCCGACGATAACGATGCAAAACGCATCCTGCCCGAAGTGCGTGCGCACCTGAAACCGTGGCAGTCCGTCGGAACGCGCGCGCAGCCGAGCCTGGAAGCCATTGCCGCTCTGAAACCAGACCTGATCATTGCCGACAGCAGTCGCCATGCGGGGGTTTACATCGCCTTGCAGCAAATCGCGCCGGTACTGCTGCTTAAGTCCCGCAACGAAACCTACGCTGAAAATTTGCAATCTGCGGCTATCATCGGCGAAATGGTGGGTAAAAAGCGAGAGATGCAGGCACGTCTGGAACAACATAAAGAGAGGATGGCGCAGTGGGCCAGCCAGCTTCCCAAAGGGACACGCGTGGCCTTTGGCACATCACGCGAACAGCAATTCAACCTGCATACTCAGGAGACCTGGACCGGCAGCGTGCTGGCCTCTCTGGGGCTGAACGTTCCCGCTGCGATGGCGGGTGCGTCCATGCCGTCCATCGGCCTGGAGCAACTGCTGGCGGTCAATCCTGCCTGGCTGCTGGTTGCCCACTATCGCGAAGAGAGCATTGTTAAACGCTGGCAACAAGATCCGCTCTGGCAGATGTTAACCGCCGCGCAGAAGCAGCAGGTTGCTTCGGTCGACAGTAACACCTGGGCGCGGATGCGCGGTATTTTTGCTGCAGAGCGTATTGCCGCTGACACGGTAAAAATCTTCCACCATCAGCCGCTTACCGTTGTGAAATGACCGCGATAAAACACCCGGTGCTGCTGTGGGGGCTTCCCGTTGCAGCACTTATTATTATTTTCTGGCTGAGTCTGTTTTGCTACTCGGCCATTCCTGTTTCCGGAGCAGATGCAACCCGCGCCCTGCTGCCTGGACACACGCCAACGCTACCAGAAGCGCTGGTGCAAAACCTTCGTTTGCCACGAAGCCTCGTCGCCGTTCTGATCGGCGCAAGCCTGGCGCTCGCGGGCACGCTGCTGCAAACCCTGACCCACAACCCAATGGCCTCTCCTTCACTGCTCGGCATTAACAGCGGCGCGGCGCTGGCTATGGCGCTTACCAGCGCGCTGAGTCCGACGCCGATTGCAGGCTATTCTCTGTCGTTCATCGCGGCATGCGGGGGCGGCGTGAGCTGGCTGCTGGTCATGACCGCAGGAGGCGGATTTCGTCATACCCATGACAGAAACAAACTGATCCTCGCGGGTATCGCGCTGTCGGCCTTTTGTATGGGCCTTACCCGCATCACCCTGCTGCTGGCCGAAGATCATGCTTACGGCATCTTTTACTGGCTGGCAGGCGGAGTGTCCCACGCCCGCTGGCAGGATGTCTGGCAGCTCTTGCCGGTGGTGGTCACTGCAGTCCCTGTCGTGTTGCTGCTGGCGAATCAACTGAACCTGCTCAACCTCAGCGACAGCACCGCCCATACGCTGGGAGTGAACCTGACGAGGCTACGTTTGGTCATCAATATGTTAGTGCTGCTTCTGGTTGGTGCGTGCGTCAGCGTGGCAGGTCCGGTGGCGTTTATCGGTCTGCTGGTGCCACATCTGGCGCGCTTCTGGGCAGGCTTCGATCAGCGCAACGTACTGCCAGTGAGCATGCTGCTGGGGGCCACGCTGATGCTGCTGGCAGATGTACTCGCACGCGCGCTGGCCTTCCCCGGAGATCTGCCCGCAGGCGCAGTGCTGGCGCTGATTGGCAGCCCTTGCTTTGTCTGGCTTGTGAGGAGGCGAGGATGAAAATTGCGCTGGTTATTTTCATCACCCTTGCCCTGGCGGGCTGTGCGCTGTTATCACTCCATATGGGAGTGATCCCCGTGCCGTGGCGCGCGCTGCTGACCGACTGGCAGGCCGGACGCGAGCATTATTATGTATTGATGGAGTACCGACTGCCGCGCTTGCTGTTGGCACTGTTTGTCGGTGCAGCCCTCGCCGTGGCGGGTGTGCTGATACAGGGGATTGTGCGCAACCCTCTGGCATCACCGGATATTCTCGGCGTTAACCATGCCGCCAGCCTGGCCTCTGTGGGGGCTCTACTTCTTATGCCGTCACTGCCCGTGATGGTGCTGCCGCTGCTGGCCTTTGCGGGCGGCATGGCGGGGTTGATATTGCTGAAGATGCTGGCAAAGACCCACCAGCCGATGAAGCTGGCGCTCACCGGCGTGGCGCTTTCTGCATGCTGGGCCAGCCTGACGGATTATCTGATGCTCTCGCGCCCGCAGGATGTGAACAACGCCCTGCTGTGGCTGACCGGCAGCTTATGGGGCCGTGACTGGAGCTTTGTGAAGATTGCCATCCCGCTGATGATTTTATTTCTGCCGCTGAGCCTGAGTTTTTGCCGCGATCTCGACCTCCTTGCACTCGGCGATGCGCGCGCCACCACACTCGGTGTGTCGGTGCCCCATACCCGATTCTGGGCTTTGTTACTAGCTGTCGCCATGACATCTACCGGCGTGGCCGCCTGCGGCCCGATTAGCTTTATTGGTCTCGTGGTGCCGCATATGATGCGTAGCATCACCGGTGGACGTCACCGCAGACTGCTGCCTGTTTCGGCCCTGACAGGTGCGTTGCTGTTGGTGGTTGCCGATCTGCTGGCGAGAATTATTTATCCCCCACTGGAGCTCCCGGTTGGCGTGCTGACCGCCATTATCGGTGCGCCGTGGTTTGTCTGGTTGCTTGTGAGAATGCGATAAATGACTTTACGAACTGAAAATCTGACGGTCAGTTACGGGACAGACAAGGTACTTAACGACGTTTCACTCTCACTGCCAACGGGGAAGATCACCGCCCTGATCGGTCCTAACGGTTGCGGGAAATCGACGCTGTTAAACTGTTTTTCGCGGCTTTTAATGCCGCAGTCTGGCACCGTATTTCTCGGCGATAATCCCATAAATATGCTCTCATCGCGCCAGTTGGCCCGCAGGCTTTCGCTGCTGCCTCAGCACCATTTAACGCCAGAGGGGATCACAGTCCAGGAGCTGGTTTCGTATGGTCGTAATCCCTGGCTGTCACTCTGGGGGCATCTCTCCGCTGAAGACAATGCACGAGTTAATGTCGCCATGAACCAGACCCGGATTAATCATCTTGCCGTTCGTCGGTTAACCGAGCTTTCCGGCGGTCAGCGCCAGCGCGCATTTCTGGCGATGGTCCTGGCCCAGAATACGCCCGTTGTATTACTTGATGAACCAACCACCTATCTTGATATCAATCACCAGGTGGACCTGATGCGGTTGATGGGCGAACTCCGGACTCAGGGGAAAACGGTGGTCGCTGTGCTGCACGACCTTAATCAGGCTAGCCGGTACTGCGATCAACTGGTGGTAATGGCAAACGGGCATGTTATGGCGCAAGGCACACCAGAAGAGGTGATGACCCCAGGATTGCTGAGAACAGTATTCAGCGTGGAAGCGGAAATACACCCCGAGCCGGTATCTGGCAGGCCGATGTGCCTAATGAGGTAGATTGCACAGGCCGTAAGAACCAAACCACGACTGAATGAAACTGGACTGGCGCCAGCAAGCCAGTTCAGACTGGGGCTGAACTTTTCCGGACTCTGAAAGATTACCAATACTCATCGTCCATCCGCTTGCTTTAGGCTGACAGGTTCATAATCAACGCAAACCAGAGCTGTACAGGCTTGGGCGCGGCTTTCAAACCAGTCGTGAACGGCAATCAATTTTGAACTCTGCTTAACGGACATTTCTGTATAACCCTTACGGCAACGAAAAACGCGAAGTTAAAATTTTAGAAACCCAAAAACGTGACATGACTAAGTTTAGATTTCAGGGGGGAGATCAAAAAATTTCGCTCTGTGCCAGAGCGGACATTCATGGAGCTGGTTCATTACCAATGAGGTTGGGCTTTTGAGGATAAATCAATGATCAGACGCCAACGTAAATCAAAAGCAACCCTGGAACGGAATTGCTAATCCAGTTTCTGACCATCGATTTTTCTAAAAAGTGTGCGTTTGCTACTACTTAGGTAGGTGCAGCTTTCTTAATCACCGGCAGCCACGCTGGTCTGTTTACTGTCGTACTTACTGGTGTCCTGCTGGCTGCTTATCAGCAGGTCGTGGCCCACATCGGCGATAATCCTGTTGCCGTTGACCTGAGCACCGTTCAGTACCGTATCCCGACCACTGTTGATGGTGACGGTTTTACCGCTGTCTGTTGTGGTTTCAGTCCACTCAGTACCGTTACCTTTCTCGCTGCCTTTTGCCGCATTAACGCTGGCAAAGACGCTGATACCGGCACCGTTACCACCGGCACCGATACTGACACCCACGCCACCGCCAGCCCCGGTTATCAATGGTGCTGAGGTAGTCACTCCATGAATACGTGTAATCCACCAGGGTATAGCCATACGGCAGACTGACACCGGCGGCAAAATTCCTCGCATCATGTGACACCGAAAAGTCACTGCTCCGTCCCCCGCTGACAAACCAGTTGTCAGCCAGCCCCAGAGGATTATTAAAGGAAAGGACACCATTTAACTGCCCCGTACCGGTATTCTTCTGCCCGCTGTTGTCGATGCCCACGCTCCCTGTGACTGGCCATTCCGGCAATGCCGTCAGTGTCACCACCGACCATCCCTCACGGTCACCGGGCGATATTTCAATCTGTACCGGTTCCGTACGCAGACGATTAATCTGCTCCATCCCCTGCTCAATATCCCGCAGGTTCAGAACCTTCCCCTCCATTCCCGGGAAAACCATCTTCAGGGTGCGGGCAGGAAGGTCAGCGCCTTCCGCCCGGATTTGCTGCAGCCTGCCTTCCATGACCGTTATGTGCAGTACGCCCCCTGAAAGGTCCTGCTCTGTCAGAAAGGCCCGGCTGGTGATATATCCCCGGCGTATATAGCCGTCCGTCACGGCATCCGTGACCGCAGTCAGGCCGGTGATATTCAGACACTGATTCACCCACGGTGCCACCAGTCTGTCGGTTTCTGCAGACGTCAGTCGGGTGGCCCCACTGACAACAATGCGTGACACCGTAAAGCAGGGGCCTTCAGTACCGGCAGACGTTTCCGGAGACGGCGTGATAGTCAGCGGCGCACTGCGCTCCAGCGCATCACGCTGATGCTGGTTTTCATCCAGCAACTGCTGCTGTTGCTGCTGAATTGCACTGCGGTCACCCGGAGACAGCATGGCTGCCGGAGACGAAAATGCGGGGATAAAAAAACCAGAAAAAACGGAGAGGGAGAGATAGCATATCCACGGAGAGCCACGCCGGAACATATCACAACAGGGGACAGACAACGCACGGGATAAAAGGGACGTTTTCGTCAGAATGTTGTTCTGCCGGCGCTGCATGTTCTCCCCGTATTCTGGCCTGTGTGATGCCAGTGTAAATTCATGTCAAAAAGTGTCAGCGAGAAAATTTACACCTGAAAAAGTCTGTGGATTTGCCCCTATATTTCCAGACACCTGTTATCACTTAAC
>ULYD01032920.1_pt1 | contig 10019 bp, 6 predicted proteins | sample 1961831 | NCBI WGS metagenome assembly ULYD01 (sample SAMEA4835854, study PRJEB28245) | human gut metagenome | biome: gut microbiome; material: fecal sample | place: Denmark | collected 2008 | reverse complement strand
TCGTGTTCCCTCGATATCCGGGCTTCGCCCTATCATCCCCGGCCATTATGCAATAATGCCTGCAAGCAGTCATATTGCATAATACCCGTGTCTGACACTTCTCATTGCCTACGCTTATTATACTCAATGAAGTAGCGGGGCACAAGTTAAGTTTTTCTAAACCATTTATAACTATTCATATTTTGGTAAATATTACAAGACCCGGGCAAAACCATATGTCTCGCCCGGGTCTCTTTCCATTTCCTTTTATTTACCTGTTATTTCTTTATTTCTGGCTTGCAGGTCTGCTGCCCAGTGTCAGATTCAGCTCGATGGATACATATTCACCGTTCTGAGGTCTCTGTACCGTTACGGTTACGGAATCACCGACCGCATAATACTGTAACGTTTTCTGCAGATCAGAGTAAGAAGAGATACTGCTGCCGTCAAATTTGGTAATGATATCACCTTTCATGATACCGGCATTGGCTGCTGCGCTGCCTTCCTCTACAGATACTACATAGATACCTTCCGGCATGTTGTACATCTGGGAGATCTGGGAAGTTACTTCCTGCAGGGAGATGCCGATGTAACCGACTTCATCCTCAGCTACCTTGGTTCTGGTCTGACGCTCCATCAGATCTGCAATGATAGGACTTGCCGAAGTAATCGGGATAGCATATCCCATACCTTCTACGGCAGTACCACCGATCTTGTTGGAGTTGATACCGATAACCTCACCATTCATGTTCAGCAGTGCACCGCCGGAGTTACCGGGGTTGATGGCTGCGTTGGTCTGGATGAAAGTACCGGTAGAGCCGTTCTCCAGACCGGTAGAGCCGTTCTCCAGAGTGATCTCACGATTCAGGGCACTTACAATACCGTTGGTAACAGACTGACCATAGCCAAGGGCATTACCGATAGCGATGACCGGCTCACCAAGCTTCAGATCATCACTGCTGCCAAGTGTTGCTACTGTAATAGCATTCTTGGTATCATCACTCAGATCATTTAAAGATACTGCGATCACTGCCAGATCCATATCGGAATCCAGTCCTTTGACCTGTGCCTGTGCTTCACTGCCATCGATAAAAGTAACGGTCAGAGTATCTGCACTCTCTACTACATGATTATTGGATACGATCAGCAGTTCATCATCGGTCTTACCTACAATGATACCGGAACCACTGGCTGCTTCTTCCTGTGTGTACTGCTGTCCAAAGACATTGGCTGTCTCGGTAAAGTTATTTACGATGGATACCATGGCAGGCATTACTTTTTCTACCACATTGGATACATCGGACTCTACATAAGTAACATTGGTAGCCAACTGTGCACTCTGGGTACTTTCTGTCGTTGCCTCAGAAGCGATCTCATCTACCACTGCGGTATCTGTGCTGGTCGTAAACATCCCGGTTCCCTGCTGTACTGCATAGAAACCGATTCCTGCGAACAGTCCGAAGAACAATCCCAGGCTGACACTTACCATTGCCTTCCGGAAGTAACCGCCATGTTTTGGGGTTTTCTTAGGCTCCGTATTGTTGCTGCCTGTGGTTCCGCCCATCTGATAAGTGGTGTAACCATTGGTGCTTCCTGCTGCACTCTGGGTAGTACTATGATTTTCATAGCCATAACTGTTTTCTGTTCTTGTCTCATTCAGATCTGCTCCACTGAATGTACCGGTTGTATTTTCATTGCCGGTTCCGTAACCGGAAAAATTATCATTCTCGTACATATTGCTTCCTCCTATCCTGTTGCAAGTGAGAAACTCTTTTTACCATTACCTGTTTCATTTCTTCCTCTCACCTTATGAACACAGTATATCCGTCAATTGTGTCCGAATTGTGATAACTTTCTGAAGCAATTATGAATCCTGAAAAAACAGAGAGTCTGTTCTGCCTGCAAGCAGTCTCTCTATGGGTAAGTTATTACACTCTACTCAACAGTAACGGATTTTGCCAGGTTTCTGGGTTTATCCACGTCACAGCCGCGTCCCACTGCCACATAGTAGGAGAACAACTGCAAAGGAATGATTGCCAGAGAATTGGTAAAGTACGGATTGGTCTCGGGGATGTATATTACATAATCCGACGCTTTCTCAATGGCCTTGTTGCCTTCAATGGTGACTGCCATAACAAAGGCTCCTCTTGCTTTTACTTCTACCATATTACTGATGGTCTTCTGGAACAGATCCGGCTGGGTTGCCAAAGCCACTACCAGCGTACCATCTTCGATCAGAGAAATCGTACCATGCTTCAGTTCTCCAGCTGCATAAGCCTCGGAATGAATATAGGAGATCTCCTTCAGTTTCAAGGATCCTTCCAGTGAAATCGCGTAATCAATACCGCGTCCGATGAAGAAGATATCTCTTGCTCCCACGTAACGGTTGGCAAAATGTTGGATCTTCTCCTTCTGTCCCAGAAGCAGTTCGATCTGATCCGGCAGGCATCTTAAATCTGTCAGCATACCGGCGAACTTCTCCTGATCAATAGTACCACGTACCCTGGCGAATTTCATAGCCAACATGTAAAGTGCAGTTAGCTGTGCACTGTAAGCCTTGGTGGTAGCCACTGCGATCTCGGGACCTGCCCAGGTATACATAACACTGTCTGCCTCTCTGGCAATGGAGCTTCCCACCACATTGACAATGCCCAGTACCTTGAAGCCCCTTTCCCTGGACTCTCTCAGTGCTGCCAGAGTATCTGCCGTCTCACCGGACTGGCTGATGACAATGACCATATTACCCTTCTGAAGAATCGGATCACGATAACGGAATTCACTGGCCACATCCACTTCTACCGGAATTCTTGCCAGACCCTCGATCACATATTTTGCGGTAACTCCGGTATGATATGCGGAGCCGCAGGCCACAATATGGATCTTCGTGATCTCTTTGATCTCTTCATCACTCATGTTCAGCTCTTCGATCACAATATCATTATCCTTGATTCTCGGAGAGATGGTATCGTTGATGGTCTTCGGCTGCTCATAGATCTCTTTCAGCATGAAGTGCTCATATCCAGCCTTTTCTGCCGCATTGGCATCCCAGTCAATGGTCACCGGCTGCTTCTCGATCTCTTCCTCATCCACGGAGAAGAAACGCAGACTACCCTGCTGTAATTCCACAACTTCCTGATTGTCTACATAATATACGGTTCTGGTATATTTCAATATCGCAGGAACATCGGAAGCGATAAAGCTGCCGTTGTCGCTCTTTCCTACGATCAGCGGGCTGTCCTTGCGGGCTGCAAAAATCTTATCCGGCTGATCTGCAAACATGATTCCCAGCGCATAAGAGCCTTCCACACGATGAAGCACCTTCGTGATGGCTTCCAGAGGATTTCCCTTGTAATAATAGTCTAACAGATGTGCCAATACCTCGGTATCAGTCTCGGATACGAACTGATACCCCTTATCCTGCATCTTTTTCTTCAGGGGAATATAGTTCTCGATAATGCCGTTGTGTACCACGGCAATGGTTCCCGCATTGTTCATATGCGGATGGGAATTGATATCGCTGGGAGCTCCGTGAGTTGCCCAACGCGTATGTCCGATACCGGAGGTTCCTTTCATATTCTCTCCGCCGTGGGTCAGGTTCTCCAGAACCTTAAGTCTTCCCACTGCCTTTCTGGTGTTGATCTTCTCACCGTCAAAAATCGCCATACCTGCGGAATCATATCCACGGTATTCCAGCTTGGACAGACCGTCCAGAATGATCGGTGCTGCCTGTTCTGTTCCAATATAACCTACAATACCACACATAGTCATACATCCTTTCTGTTCTGTTTCCAGTATTCCTTGTTGGAAGTAAAAGCAAGTACCCATTTTTTCGGGAGCCTGCGATAGTTCTTTCCCAGTAAATAACCTGCATATTTACAGGCGCATTGCATATAAAAATGGGGCAATCCGGCAGACATATGGTTGCTGCGCAAATATACCGTCACATCTTTCACCATTCGTTTTCCCTCGGACTCCGAAGGATATGCTGCAAAAATCTCGGGATGCTCTGCCTGCGATACTCCCAGGTCAAAGTTTCTGTGAAACTGCTGCCCGTTGGTATAATTATGAGAATGCACCACCTGCGCATCCGCCGCATAAGCCACAGAGTATCCTGCTTCCACCGCCTTTGCCGCATAGATCATATCTTCATTAAATATCGTATGTCTGACGAACCCGCCCAGTTCCTCATAGATCTCCCGGCGATAGGCCGCACAGACATTGGAGCAGAAAAAGGTCTTGATCCCCAGGCTGTCCAGGTCTGCTGCCGATTTGATCCGGGACTTTGCCGGATAGTTAAATTCTCTGGTATAGCTCTCCACCGGTGTAGAATCCTCTCTGGGCAGCTGTCTCGCATAGGCCACCGCCACTTCCCCCTGCAGGGGTTCCACCAGTTTTTCGATCAGCCTGTCATCTTTCGGCATGGCATCCTGTGTCATCATCACGAAGACATCCGCAGAAGACTTTTTTACTCCCATCCGTCTCGTACCGCCATGATCGAACTCTTTTTTGGATACATGGTATACCTTGATATTCTGATAGGTTTCCAGAAATCTGATTCCGTAGATCAGCTGTTCAAAATATTTTTCTTCCGTATTCAGAAGAATCACCTGATGTACCGGTACGCTCTGACTGCCCAGTTTATCCAATAATGTAAATAATTCTTTTCCCGGCTTATACAGGGGAATGATCACATCTATCTCCATGTCAGAGCGCTCCTCACTTTTCCAATCTCTGGTTCATTATACTTTAACTCTTATTGCGGCACAAGCCTTTTCCTACTGTCCAAGAGGATTATAACCTTCTGGGTAATGCACAAGGGAGCCCCGGCAGATTCCGGAAGACTCCCTTGTATTCCTGTTGCTTTACTCTATACACTGTTTCTTACTTATTCATATAAGGTGATGTGTCAGATTCAATCTTATTGCTGTATTCCTTCACGTTGCTGGTTACGGAATAGTTGGCATCATCAAACAGGAACTGATGCAGCCATACTACATTGCTTTCGAGATTTACCGGAATAACACAGCTTCCCTTTGCACCGATATTGCCGGTGTCACGCATAGTCTCTTCGGGGAAACCTCCTTCGTCCACTATGCGATAATTTGAAATATTGCCCAGCAGATCCAGGATGTCCTTGGAATCCAGACTGGTGTAAATGTCGTCGATGGCACTGTTGAATACCTTGGACAATGTTGCATAATCTGCTTTCTTTGCCTGATCTTCGATTGCCTGAATGACTTCACGCTGACGGGCAGCACGCTTAAAGTCGTTACCAGCGGTATAACGGATACGGCAGTAAGCAGTAGCCTGCAGACCATTCAACAGCTGCATACCGGTCTCAGTTACCGGTGTATAATCGCATTTCAAAACTTCTGCAATACCGATCTGATAGTTGTTGATATGCTTGATCTCCTCAGAGTCCACATCAATATAGATACCGCCCAGACCGTCGATCACTTCGCTCAGTCCTTTATAGCCTACGGTCACAAAGTTCGTAATATCCATATCCAGATTCATGTTCAGCATCTTAACCGCCTGCTCTGCTCCGCCATAGGAATAAGCGGCATTGCATTTCTGGTAGGAATCCGTACCGGTATTCAGGTACGTATCACGATATACGCTGACCAGTTTGATATCACCGGTATCCATGTTGATGCTGGCGATCATGATACTATCGCTTCGGCTGCCCTTGTACAACAGGCTTTCCTTGGTGGCGTCCACACCGAACAGGGCAATGTTCATATAGCCCTTCATAGTTTCATCCTGCTGCACCTCTTCGGGAATCTGAAGTTCTTCTGTCTCCAGAACGGTTACCTTGGGGCCCTCATTGCTGGTATGAGTCATTACCAGATACAATAATGCTACCATGAACAGGATCACTACGATCTCTATGCCAAAGATGATAACCTTTTTTCTCTTCTTGGCTGCACGCTGTTTGGCAGACATTCTCTTCTGTCCGTTCGCAGCTCCGGTTCTCTGTCCACTGCCGGCAGGTCTCTGACCGCTTCCGGCGGGTCTCTGTCCTGTAGGTCTCTGTGCGCTTCCGGAAGGTTTTCTTCCGCTTCCGGCAGGTCTCTGACCATTGCCGCCATTGTTGTTAGAATTTGTTGCCATCTTGTCTTCTCCTTGTACTAATAAGCATTTTTATTGATAAATCCTGTAAAGAACGTCATAAGAATGATCTTGATATCAAATCCAATGGTCCAGTTCTCAATATAGTAAATATCATATTCGATTCTCTTCTTGATGGAGGAATCACCGCGCAAGCCATTCACCTGTGCCCATCCGGTCAGTCCCGGCCGTACCTGATGTTTTACCATGTAACGGGGAATCTCTTCCTTGAACTTTTCCACAAACTGCGGTCTTTCCGGTCTGGGACCGACCAGACTCATATCTCCTTTTAAGATATTGAACAGCTGGGGAAGTTCATCGATACTGGTACGTCTGAGAACCTTACCGATACCGGTGACTCTGGGGTCATTGCGTACCGTCCATCCCTTTTTCTCTTCCGCCGCCGTCTGCATTGCCATGCTGCGGAATTTGTACATATAAAACGGCTTATTATGAAGTCCTACCCGTTCCTGCTTAAAGATCACCGGTCCCGGGCTGGACAGCTTTACCAGAATTGCTGATATGAGCATGATCGGTGAGGTAATAATGATACCGAAAATGGAACCAACGATATCCATTGCCCGCTTGATCACCATATTGCCTGTGTTCGTCAGCGGTACATACCGGATATTGATCACCGGTAATCCCATCAGATCCTCCGTATAGGGTCTGCTGGGGATCAGACTGCTGTAATCCGGAATGAATTTGGTGTGCACCCCGGATTTCTCACAGATATCCACCACACCTTCCAGATAATCATAATCCTTCAGGGAAAGTGTGATTGCGATTTCATCCAGCTTGTTCTCCGGAAGGATGTATTCCAGATTACCAAGCGTTCCCAGTACTTTCACTCCCTTATAGGTCGTGCCGCCCGGGATGTGCTCATCCAGAATACCACACACTACATATCCCCATTGGGGATTGCTGAGGATTCTGTCAATATATTCCTCCGCCGCCCGGGAATAACCTACCAGCAAAATATGCTTCAGATTGTATCCTTTTTTCCGTATGGAACGCAATGCCTTGCGCATGATGATACGGAATACGGAAGTCAGAAAAACATTCAGGACATAAAAAATTGCCATGACGGATCGTGAAAAATTGATCTCACGGATGATCATATACAAAATAATGATCAAAGCCGCCAGGCCAATGGTATTCGCCTGCAGGATACTGTATATCTCATGTCTACGGCGAACCGTACGCTTCGGGGAATACACACTGCACCGGTAATACAGGAACATATAACCGGGTACAATAAATGGAAGCAGCATATAATAATCCTGCACCGGCAGGACACCGATCCCCGGACCGTCATTTAAGATATAAAATTTGATATAATAGGCAAGGACAAAAGATGCTGCCGTGATCAGCGCATCTATTATCACAAGAAGCCTGTTAAAGACTTTCTGGTTGTCTTTTATCATACGGGTCACCCAATCTTTAAGTCCGAAAAGCTTCTTTTCAACGATTTCATTCTACAATAACGGTGGTTTTTTCTCAACTTAAGAATTTATGAAGCAATTTCTTAAGATTTCATAAGAATTCGAAAAACATTCAGGTATAATTGCCACTGAATCTTCACATAATTCCATAGATGGCTCCATTGAAAGTGCACCTTTGCCTGCTTTCCCACAGGACCCACGGTACGTTTCCACCCTTCGGCCAATCCCTTTAAATATAGTTTTCCCATTCTCTTCTTACAAAAAAACAGAAATTTTATGCCAAATCCAAGCAAAAAGAACGGCAGATTCAGGATCCACTGTAGTAGCGGCATATTTTTGCCGATGACATAGATATTATTGGAAGAAGAAAGTTCCGTTTTCCGGGAATTGTAGCGGGATCCCGTAGAAGCACTGCCGTAATGCAGAACGGATGCCGTCGGCTCGTACCGGTTCTCATAGCCGTAGATCCGGGCACGGTAACCGATATCCAGATCTTCCAGATAAGCAAAATGCGCTTCGTCAAAATAGCCGATCTCCTCAAATACCTGACGTCTGTAAATTGCCGCTCCGCCACAGGCTGAGAATATGCTGACATTCTTGTCATAATCCACAGCAGGCCGGCCTTTTCCCCGGGAATATGCCCATCCCAGAACGCAGTAGCGGTCTCCCGCATCATCCAGCAGCTCTGGTTTATCCCACATAAGCATTTTGGCGCTGACGGAAAAGATCTTTTCATCCTTCCGAATGGCATCATACAGTCCTTTCACAAATCCAGGTTCTACTCTGGTATCGTTGTTCAACAGGATCACATAGGGGCTTCGTGCCTCCCGGATTCCCAGATTCACCGCATGACAGAAGCCGGTGTTCTCCGGCAGGGCAATCAGACGCACCTGCGGTTTTCCCCCCTCTTCTGCCGGTGCCTCTTTTTTGCGACACCATTCGCTGTCCAGATATTCCACGCTCCCGTCAGCAGAACCATTGTCTATGATCAGCACTTCATATTCCGGTGCATTTTCCTGTCCCTGACACAGGGAAGCCATGCATTCCGGTAAATATTTCATTCCGTTGTAATTGGGTATAACGACGGTTACTTCCTTCATAGTCTCTCCCATTTCTCCGGATACTCCGGCAGATACAGCAGTCTTCCCCGTTTTCGTAATGCTTCCGATAATTGCAGACTTAAAAGCCGGATATCTGCCCCGGCAGGCAGTGTGGAGCTGTCAAATACCGGCTGTTGTTCCGGACCTCTTACTACTTCCGTATAAGGCACTCCCACGATTTTTTCAAACAATTCCCTGTCAGCTGACCGGATCCTGATGCAGCGAAGGTCTAACGCTTCTGCATCCTGGGACAGCTCCGCCCGGTGAAGATAACCGCCAAAGTCCTTCGGCAGTCCCTCGTAGAACACCTTTCCGTCCGCAGTCATTCTGCCGCCGGCGATCCTGCCGCGGTTTTTCCCGGACAGCACTCTGCCACCTACGGCAGCCACATCCGGTCTCTCCTGTAATACCTCTGTATATTGTAACCGATAAAATCCTACATGTCTGGTCTCCTCTGCCTTTGCCGGGATCCCACGTTCTGCCGCATGATCCTGCAGTGCACGCAGCCCCGCTTCGTAAGCATATTTCTTGCTGTGGGGATTGGCTGCTGTAGATGCTTCATGGCATCTCCAGTGATACAGCACTCTGGGAATATGAAGAATTCTCTCCTCCCCGGAGCGGCCATCTTCAGCCAGCACCTCTGACACTGCCCGCAGCACCAGATCATAGTCCTGGGCACCGTCGCATTCTGGCCGGAATGCCAGTTTCTTCATCAGATCTGCATCCATCACCAGAAAATGGCAGATATAGTTATTACTCAGGATTAAATCGTAATTAAAGTCTTCTTTATGGTTGGGATCGTAATATTTTGTCTCATCCCCGTTGCATTTGTCTTCATCCGAATAAGCGAATGCAACTCTGACACCTCTGTCATTTGCTTTGGTAATAGCATCTGCCATCTCATACAGAGCATCCGGTGTCAATACATCATCATGATCCAGCAGGCCGATATATTCTCCCCTTGCATAGGGTAATGCCTGATTGGTATTCGCCGCAATTCCGGCATTTTCCGTAAGGTGTATATAGTGGATCCTTGCATCCGCTGCAATAGTTTCCGCATTTTCCAGGAGCCGTTCTGTCAGGAATCCCTGATTTGTCAACGTCTCCTCCACACTGTGATCCTCTGTGGCATCCGCCAGAATCAGTTCCCAGTGAGGATAGCTCTGTTGCATAACGCTTGTTATCATTCTGTTCAGATAGATTTCCGGGGTACGGTACAACGGCACCACAATGCTGAGTGTAACCGGATTATCCCATTTTCTGCAACTTTGCCTTTCCAGTTCCTCTTCCGGACAGGGCACATAAAAATAGCGGTCTGTCTCTGTCAGGCGTTCCCTTACAGAGATCCAGGTTTCCCTCAGGCCGTTGCGTTGCAAATAATATA
>ULYD01022966.1_pt1 | contig 10019 bp, 8 predicted proteins | sample 1961831 | NCBI WGS metagenome assembly ULYD01 (sample SAMEA4835854, study PRJEB28245) | human gut metagenome | biome: gut microbiome; material: fecal sample | place: Denmark | collected 2008 | reverse complement strand
CGGGTGACAGTAACTTTTCAACGTTGGCTATCAAGTGGAATCCCGGCGGGATGAGATTGTCCGAAGTCTATCTGATGTTGGCTGAATGTTATGCCCGTAAGGGAAACGCGGCAGATCTGTCTAAAGCCATGGGGTATATGGAAACATTGCGTGCCTGCCGTATGGTTCCCGGTCGCTATCAGCCTTTTGCACCGACCGATGCGGAAGAAGCATTACGTTTGGTACGCGAGGAACGTAAACGTGAACTTTTCCTCACTTGTAACGGTTTCTTTGACCTCAGACGTTTTGCTACGGAGTTCAACGAGACGCAGACACGTGTGATTGAAGGGAAAACCTATACCTTGTCTCCTGCGTCTCATTTGCTAACGTATCCGTTCCCATTGAAGGCTATGCAGACGAGTAATTTGATTCAAAATAGTAAATGACGATGGAAAGAAAAAGATTGATAAGCTTAGTCAGCGGTTTATGCCTGACGGTGATAGGGACCGTAGGGGGCAAAGCGCAAGAAGTGTATATAACGGTCGAGAATAAAAGTACGGAAGACGTGTTTCTGCAACCGGAAGATACGACGGGGTATCGTAAGGTTCTTCCCGGAACCACCGTAATGAAACCGGTCGTGGACGGTGCTTGTTATTATCGCTTTGTGGATGCCAATTCCAATTTCTACTCTTTATACGTGGAACCGGGAGACACGTTGGAATTACTGTATGACGGGAAAAAACTTTCTTGGAGCGGTACGAAAGCTCGGGTACAGACTTTTCTGGACGAACATCGTTATATAGGCCGTGCTCCGGAACCTATAAAAACTTATTCTCAAGAGTGGGTGCGTTATAATGAAGAGAAGTTGGAAGAGCTATACGGTCTATTAGACCGCTCCGGTTTGCCTGCAAACTTTGTGGCGGTTCACAAAGAATATCTTCGTTTTGTGTTTCTGAACCTCAGATTGAATGCCCGTACCATGCAAATGTTCGGACATGGAGCCGATGCAGGTCGGGATTATTATGACTTTTTGAAAACGCTTACCTTCGGAGATTCCCTTATTCTTTGCCTGCCCAAATGGTTCTCCGTAATGAAAGACGCTATGGAAGAGATGGAGAAACAAGGCTTTTTGACGGTTTCCGCCACCCATTATCTTCCGATTTATGCAGAGCGCATTACAGACGAGAAGCTACGCTCGAGATTTCTGGTGGAGATGCTGAGATTCACTTTACGTAAGGGATTCTCTGACGATTTCAATGTATATGTAGATGATGTGCGTCCGTTGATTACCGACAGGAAAGCTTTGGACGATTTGGCGGAAATAGAAAAACAGTACCTTACCTTGCGCGAAAAAAACAAAGATTTGCTCAGGGGGATGGAAATGCCGGACTTTACGGCTTATACCCAAGACGGGAAAGCTTATACCTTATCCGACATGAAAGGCAAGGTGGTAGTCATAGATTTTTGGTTCACCGGCTGTATTCCTTGCCGTGCGGAAATGCCTTACTTCGACCGTCTGGCAGAAACATTCAAAGACCGTCCGGTTCAATTCCTGTCCGTTTCGTTGGATACCGGCGACCAATTGATGGCACTGTGGAAAAAGATGGTGTCGGAGAAAGACGGGAAATCACCTGTATTGAATTTGAATCTGCCTGGAGGTTTCCGTTCCGATTTTACGGCAAGAATGAACATCCGTTCTGTTCCCCGCGTGGTATTGGTGGATAAGGATGGACGTATCGTGGATGCCTATGCGAAACGACCTTCCGATCCGAAGTTGAAATTACAGTTGGAAAAGTTGATGAAATAACGTTCCCTTCTCTTGTTGAGAGGGAACAACCACGATGCCCGGCCTAAGCTTACTTGGACCGGGCATCGTGGTTTGTCGGATTATTCTTCCGTTTCCGTAGAGTCTGTGGCTACCACCGTGTCCAGGACTTCATCTTTTGTAATTTGATAACTGCCGTCGGGCGAGATGGTGATGGACAACGGGATGTAGATGTCCGAAGCCGGATAGCTGACACTGGTGGCAAAACGCAGGTTGTTGCCGTCCGCTTTATCGAAGGCCATTCCCTCCAAAATGGCGTGGGATATGAATCCTTTTTCCATATAGCTTCTGAAGTGGTTTTTGGTAAAGACTTTATTGAAGATTTCTTTTCCTTCGCGGTTCACGCGCAGCCGGATATAGTTGTCGGCATAGCGCTCGCCGTCGTCCCCCGTCACTAACGGAAGCGTATCGTTTACCTCCCGTACGATGTCGTACATATATCGCGTTTGTCCGACTTTGACTTCTGCGCTGTAATGATAGTCTTTCATTTCCTGCACGGAATTTGTCGTGTCCGGTTTTTCATATTCACTGTATCCGCTGGTGGTTTGCGGGTTATTACCGCCGCAACTGTAGCACAGCAGTACGGTGCATGCCATACATAGGAATTTGAAATGTGTCTGCATTTTCTTCTTTTTCTCAACAGTTTCACAAAGGAACAAAAAAAAGGTGAGTTGGACAAGCCGGTTTATTATATTTTTAGGTCTTCTTTTGTTGCCTGTTATTCCATAAATGTCTATCTTTGAAGCCCCCAAGCATTTGCAATGAAAACAACGTTTTACTTTGTCATAGTTTTGTGCCTGTCTCTTTTGTCGGCTTGTCGCGGGGAAGAGACGAAAGCAGAAGCCGTCCGGGTCGATACGCTCTCTTTGGTTATGCAGGTAAAGGAGTGTGCCCGTCTTTATACGGCCGAATATGAAGTCCATAAATTAGTGTTGAAGGACGACCCTTTGCGGGTGAAAGGAAATCTTTTTCAGCGGGCGTTCGACGTAAAAGTTCCTATCGGCGAACGCAAGGTCATGATACCTCTCGATGTAACCCTGAAAGCTTACATTGACTTCACGGGCTTCGGCGAGAAGAATGTGTTGCGTTCGGGCGACCGTATTGTGGTCACTTTGCCCGACCCACGGGTGGTCGTGACCTCTTCGCGCATCAATCACGATGAAGTGAAGCAATTTGTGGCTTTGACACGTTCGGACTACACTTCTGCGGAGTTGGCCGATTTTACGCGTCAGGGGGAAGACGAGATTCTGGCTTCCGTACCGCAGTTGGGCATTTTGGAGATGGCTCGTGAGAATGCGGCTCACGTGTTGGTGCCGATGTTGACGAGGTTAGGCTATGACGAGCGGAATATAGTGATTTCCTTCCGTAAGGATTTTACGACGGCGGATATGCCGTTGCTGTTGGAACGTGAAGGCCGGACTGAAAAACTGAAATGAAATGGGAAAATGGTTGAGTGCACTGAAGTGGCTGGTCGTGGCCGTCGTATTGGCTGTCTTTATCGGGCTGCTGATAAAATGGAATCGTAAAGGAGGCATATCGGTGGAGGCCGGTTTTGATGACCGTATCGAGCTTACCTCTCAGGAGATACGCCGTATCGAACAAATCGGACAATGGGAATTTTTGTCGGTCCAGTCTGAAGTCGTGGCCGATACGTTACGCAAAGGGTTCTTTACCGACGACCGCTTGGTAGCTGTGTACACCGGAGTTCCCCGCATCGGGATCGACATGAACCGGGTGACAGGAGAATGGGCACAGGCGCATGGTGATACCGTGACTCTCCGTTTGCCTGCCGTGCATTTGTTGGACAAGAATTTTATCGACGAAGCCCGTACGAAGGTATTTTATGAGAGCGGAAAATGGCCGAACGGCGCACGCCGCGATTTGTACGACCGTGCTTACGGGAAGATGTTGCGTCAATGCCTGACGCCGTCGAATATGCGTCGGGCGGAAGCCAATGCACGCAATCAGTTCACGGCCTTGTTCCGTGCTTTGGGTTTCCATACGGTGGAAATCTATTTTATAAGATAACCCAACTTAATACTAATTCACAATAAATGTTATGAACTTAAGTCTTATTAAAATTGTAGGAGTAGCCGTAGGGGTTGCCGGAATGACGGTAGAGACCCGGGCGGCTGAAATGCAGGAGTATGTGGCCGAACGGGACAACACTCAGGTCAGTGTGTGGAAGAGCCATCGGCCCGAAAAACGTTTGTTCACTTCCAAAGCCGTAGAGGAGCAGATACAACGTGCCAAGAAACTGTTGACGAATACAAAATTGGCATGGATGTTTGAGAATTGCTTCCCGAATACGCTGGATACGACCGTCCACTTCGACGGGGCGGACGACACCTTCGTGTACACGGGTGATATCCACGCCATGTGGCTGCGGGATTCCGGTGCGCAAGTGTGGCCCTACGTACAGTTGGCCAATGAGGATCCTGAACTGAAGAAAATGTTGGCCGGAGTGATTCGCCGTCAGTTCAAGTGTATCAATATCGACCCATACGCCAATGCCTTCAATAAGGAGGCGACGGGAAGCTATTGGGCGTCCGACATGACGGATATGAAGCCCGAAGTGTATGAGCGGAAATGGGAAATCGACTCGCTGTGTTATCCCATTCGTCTGGCCTACCATTATTGGAAGGTGACGGGAGATGCCAGTGTCTTCTCCGACGAGTGGCTGCAAGCCGTGGCATACATTCTACAGACGTTCCGGGAACAGCAGCGTAAGGAGGGGAACGGCCCCTATCACTTCCAACGCAAGACGGAGCGTGCGCTCGACACCGTGACCAATAACGGATGGGGCAATCCGGTGAAGCCTGTAGGGTTGATAGCCTCGGCTTTCCGTCCTTCCGACGATGCCACCACGTTTCAGTTTCTGGTGCCTTCCAATTTCTTTGCCGTGACTTCCTTGCGTAAGGCGGCCGAGATATTGACCGAGGTGAACCATGAAAAGACGTTGGCTAAAGAATGTCGTGAATTGGCGGATGAAGTGGAGGCCGCCTTGAAGAAATACGCCGTATACGATCATCCCCGTTACGGAAAAGTGTATGCTTTCGAGGTGGACGGTTTCGGCAACCGTTTGCTCATGGACGATGCCAATGTGCCCAGTCTGTTGGCCATGCCCTATCTGGGTGACGTGCCGGCAGACGATCCGGTGTATCAGAATACCCGCAAGCTGATATGGAGCGAGGACAATCCTTATTTCTTTAAGGGGACGGCGGGCGAAGGTATCGGCGGGCCACATGTCGGTTACGATATGATTTGGCCGATGAGCATCATGATGAAAGCTTTTACGAGCCGTGACGACAAGGAAATCAAAGCCTGTGTGGAAATGCTGGTGAATACGGATGCCGGTACGGGATTCATGCACGAGTCTTTTCATAAGAACGACCCGAAGAACTTTACCCGTGCATGGTTTGCCTGGCAAAACACGTTGTTCGGCGAATTGATATTGAAACTGATCAACGAGGGAAAGGCAGACTTGTTGAACAGTATCGAGACGGATTGACCCGGGAATACGGGATGCCGGTAAGAAAATCCGGTGCGGCGGAAGCTTTCCGCCGCACCGGATTTATTTGTAAGGTACGGGTGCTTGGCCTTTCTACATCGGGTTGTCTTCCGGATCGGCTTCTTCGTCCAGACGGTCTTCCCACAGGTATTTTCGGGTCTCGGCGGCAGCAATGCCCGAAAGTCCGATCAGGGATACGATGTTCGGCAGAGCCATGAGGGCATTGGTCAGGTCGGCAAAGTTCCACACCACGGCCAACTGCGTAATGGCACCGAAGAATACGCCGACGATAAAGACGCCCCGGTAGACTAAGGTCCACCGTTTGCCGCTCAGGTATTCCATGGCCTTTTCGCCGTAGTAGCACCATCCTAAGATTGTGGAGAAAGCAAAAGTGACGATGCCGAACGTGAGCAGGGGAGCGCCCAGATAGGGAATCTTGTCGAAAGCCACTTTGGTCAGAGCCGGTCCGTCGGCGTATGAGATGTCGGGATAGGCCAGAATGCTGGATACCAGAACCAGGCCGGTAAGGGCGCAGATGACCACCGTGTCCCAGAATGTGCCGGTGGACGACACCAATGCCTGGCGCACGGGATTGCGGGTCTGCGCGGCAGCCGCCACAATCGGGGCGGAACCCATGCCGCTTTCGTTGCTGAAAAGTCCGCGGGCGATGCCGTAACGGGCGGTCATGATGACGGAACCACCCACAAAACCTCCTCCGGCCGCTTCGGGACGAAAGGCCGATTCCACGATCAGTTTCACCGCGTCCCACACATAGCCGCCATTGACCCACAGAATGTAGCAGCATCCTAAGAAATAAAGTGCGGCCATCAGGGGGACAAACGCGCTACAGACACGTGCGATACCTTTCACGCCGAAAATGACGACCAAAGCCACGCATACGGCTACTGCCGTTCCGGTAAGTGCCTGCGGCACACGGTATGTCTCGTAGCACAGCATGGATATGGCGTTGCTTTGCACCAGATTGCCGATTCCGAACGAGGCGCACACCGTGAAGATGCAGAACAAGACAGCGAGCCATTTCATGCCCATTCCCCGTTCCAAGGCATACATGGGGCCTCCCAGCATTTTGCCTTGCGGGGTACGGATGCGGTATTTGACGGCCAGCAGTCCTTCGGCATACTTGGTCGAGATGCCCAACACGCCGGTTAGCCAGCACCAGAATACGGCGCCCGGTCCTCCTAACGTGATGGCCGTGGCTACGCCTACGATATTCCCCGTGCCGATGGTGGCTGCCAACGCTGTGGCCAACGCGCCGAACTGGCTGACGTCTCCCTGACCTGACTTGTCCGACTGTACCGAGAGCCGGATGGCTTTGAACAGTTTGCGTTGCGGAAAGCGCAGCCGTACGGTTAAAAACAAGTGGGTGCCTAACAGGATAATCACCATGGGCCATCCCCAGAGCCAGTCGCTGCACGACTTGATGAGTGCGCTAAGTGTTTCTGCCATATGGATTATCTTCAGTCGTTGGTCAGTTTACCTCCCTGCCATCCGTACACTTTCGTATGGATTTCGTGGCAGATATGTTCAAAGTCTTTCTCTTCGTCCAAATTGCCGTGCACCATAAGGAGCAGGGGGAGCGGCGAGAGGTCGGCAGCGTAAGGAGGCTGTATATAGGTGCGATGTTCCCACAACCGGAAACCGCAACGGCGGTAAAAGCCGATGCGCCGTGCGGCTATGTCGGTAGTGGGCGGCTCCACTTCCAGCACGATGGGTTGTCCGGCGTGCCGGATGAAAGTGTCGAGGATGCGTCGTCCCAGCCCGCCGCCGCGCAGGGAGGGGCAGGTGGCCAGATGCTCTCCGTAGAGGAATCCGTCCAAGGTCCAATAGTTGAACAGTCCGGCAAACGTCCCGTTTTCCACAACGACCTGAGGGTGGAAAAGCGGATTGTGGTCGGTGTATTGACGTTGCCGGTCCAGGGGGCGTCGTTCTTCGGGCGGGAAAGCGTCCGTCATGAGCCGTTCGGCTTCAGCATAATACGGGTCTGTCGTTTTTACGGGTATAAGTTCCATTCTGTTTGTTTTTTAGATTATAGGTCACAAAAATACAAAGATCGTTTTGTTTTATCCACAAAAAAACGTAATTTTGTTATAAAACGTAAGGAAAAAGAAGAAATGACGGAACTTTTATGGCTGTTCGCCGGTTTGATATGTGGTGCCGGCGTTGTTTTTTTGTGGACGAAGGCACGTATGTCTTCCCTGCAAACCCTGTTGCAGGTCCGTGAGGAAGAGATGGAAAAACGCCGGAGCGAGATGGAAGAATCGGGTGAACGGCAGTCGCAGGATTTCAAGGAGCGCGAAGAACGCATGGAGAACCATTTGGCAGCGTTACAGGAACGGTGCGAGGCACTGAATCGCGAGAACAAAGGGCTGGCTGCCGACAAGCAGACGTTGGAAAAAGAATTGGTGTTGGTGCGCGAGCAGATGGTGCGTGAGGGCGAAGAGCGCAACCGCCGTTTCAAGGAACAACTGAACCTCATGCAAGAGCAGTTGCAGAACGCTACCCGTGAAATATTGGGACAGCGCACCCGTGAACTTTCGCAGCAGAACACGGTGCAGATGACGGCTATCATAGACCCGCTGAAAGAGACCATCCGGGAAATGCGTACGGCCATGGACAACAGCCGCGACACGCATAATAAGAATACGGCTTCGCTGGAGAAAGCCATCGAGGAAGTGATGAGGCGTACGCGTGAAATCGGGGCTGAGGCCGACAAGCTGGCTTCGGCGTTGCGCAACGAGAACAAGGTGCAAGGGAATTGGGGCGAGTTGATTCTGGACGAGTTGTTGGAAAGCCAGGGGCTGAAGGAAGGTATACATTACGAGAAGCAGGTGACTCTGCGCGACCGTGCAGGTAAAGCCATCCTGAACGAAGAGTCCGGGAAGCGGATGATTCCCGATACCATCCTGCATTACCCCGACGGAAAAGATGCGGTAATCGACTCCAAGGTGTCGCTTACGGCTTTTGTGGACTATCAGAACGCCGAGACGGACGATGCGCGTGCCGAAGCCTTGCAGCGGCATGTCAGGAGCGTGCGGCAGCATGTGGCCGAATTGGCCCGCAAGGATTACAGTGCGTACATCAAGTTGCCTCGTCAGGCTTTGAATTACGTCATCATGTTCGTACCCAACGAAGGGGCGCTCCAGTTGGCGTTGGCAGAAGCACCGGAGTTGTGGCGTGAGGCATTCTCCAAAGGGGTGTTCATCACCGGTGAGCAGAATCTTACGGCGGCGCTCCGCATCATCCAGATAGCCTGGACCCAAATGCAACAGGCGCAGAACCAGGAGGCCATCTACGATACGGCCCGGATGTTGCTCGACCGTGTGGCCGACTTTATCGGCCATTTCGAGACGGTGGGACAGAAGTTGCAAGATGCTTCGTCCTCCTTTACCAAGGCCGCCGACAAGCTGAAGGACGGACGGTTGAGTGTGGTGGGAGCTGCCAACAAACTTATCAAGTTGGGTGCCAAGGCCAGTGCCAAGAAGGTGATTCCCGAGGAGAACGAACCGTTGCGCGGAGTGGAAGGGACGACGGAGGCGGGTGCCAACCTCCCGGGGTGACTCTTTTTGCGACTTTGATTTAAGATAGGTCTTTCGTGGTTTTGCTGTCTTTTTGATAGTAAAACCACGTTTTTTGTTTTGTGCATGCCTTGAAACCATGCAGGTTTTAGAGGGAGTTTAGAACGTTCTTGAATACAATTTTTAGCATTTCCGGTAGTTTTTTTATCTTTTTAAGCCTAATTGCGTTTCAATCTCAAGCGAATGATTTTCCGTTCGGCTGAGAAAACATATTTTTTCTCCGCATGTCGTTTGAGAGCTGTCCTCACGTTGGGCCGGAATATGCCGGAAAACGAAGCGTGGGCAAGCTTTTCCGGTTCGTTTTTATTCTATTTGAAGTGCTTCCGTTCGCAAAAAACGGATGTCAAAATGGCATGTAAATCCGCTTTGCGCTTCCTCGCCCTCCGGCCGTTTGCGTTACGTCTTGCTTTCCGGCGGTGCAGGATGCTGCCCAAAGGTCTTATAAGCTGTCAGATTGCCTTTCCGTACCCCCGTGAGAATCCCGTATTTCCGTAGACTTCCGTATCGGGGCGTAAATAACGGATTCTCGCGGAGGCCGGTTTGACTTTTTGACAGGATTAAATGACTTCTTTCCTCTTTGCGGTTAAAGCGAATTGGTCGGAAGAAGTCTTGACCAGTTCGAATCCTAAGTTTTTCAAAAGGTCGTTGATTTCATATTTAAGGTTACTTATTTTCCGTTTGGATGCCGGAGTGCCGTCGAAGAAATTCTCATTGAATACGGTATTGAGTTCCGTGAATGAGATTTCGTGTGTGGGAGCTTTAAGGAGATAATCCAGTAAGGTCGCCACTTGGCGGCGGCTTGGGCGGGTCGTGCCGTCTATGGTGATTTCGTTGGTATAACGGTTCACCCGTATTTTTTTGAATTCGCATTCCGATGTGTCGGCTATCATGTCGCTTAGTTCCGGATGGAGTTTTTGCTGATGGCGGAAATACCATACCAGCATGGCGACAACCAGGCATAAGCAAATGAAGGCTATCCCCATCCAGTAATAGGCGTGGAAAATCAGGTTTTGCGTAAACTTCACGGTTGACAAGGGCAAAGTCCCATTGTCGCAGTAGGCATCCCATTTCATGCAATGGTGCAGGCTGACGGTGGCTCCGATGACAG
>ULYD01069624.1_pt1 | contig 10079 bp, 8 predicted proteins | sample 1961831 | NCBI WGS metagenome assembly ULYD01 (sample SAMEA4835854, study PRJEB28245) | human gut metagenome | biome: gut microbiome; material: fecal sample | place: Denmark | collected 2008 | reverse complement strand
GGGTCGATCTCACCGTAAAGGATGCCGTGCCTGCCGGTCTCGGTCTTATCAAGCGGCTCCGGGGACCCGCAGTATGCCATCTTTTTGTCCAGTAGGATCTCCGGCCTGTGGATGTGCCCCAGTGCGATATACGAAAATCCGGAGGAAGCCAGCGCCACCCGGTCGATCGGGACGTGGTTCGCGTCGCCGCCGTGCCCCAGCAGAATGTGGATTTTTCCATCCTCCGGCGCTTCAAGAGCATCGAGGCGCGGCTCCGGGATCTCCGCAGTATAGTAAGAAAAGCCGGTCACCTCGGTGTTGATATCCTCAAAATAGACGGATGAAACATCCTCACTTTCCAGAAACGTCACGTTGGAAGCCCAGGAAAAGCTTAAAACAGCTGAATTTTTGCGGATCCGGTCGTGATTGCCCGCGATGATGATAACCTGTGTCTGCGGGATCGTGGAAAACAGGTAATTGACCTCTTTCAGGTCGCGCAGCAGCGGCTGGCGGTGGAACAGATCCCCCGCGATGAACAGGCAGTCCACGCGCAGTTCCTTTGCCTTGGCGATGATGGCGGTAAACGTATCGCGGATATCGCGGCTGCGCTCCCGGCTCCAAGGCTTGTCGCTGTCCGGGGACATGCCCCAGTGGATATCGCCGGTATGGATAAATTTCACATTCTCTCCCCCTTTCAGGAGTCTGTCGCTCCGTATGTACATATTGAAATAATAATAGAAAAGGGACTGCTGCAAATAGCAGAAAGCAGATTCCAGTATTTGCGACAGCCCCATAGTTGCTTATTGTTTACAGTTCACAGTTGTTTACGGTTCTCGGGAACGGGATGACATCACGGATGTTGGAAACGCCGGTTAAGTACATCACGCAGCGCTCGAATCCAAGACCAACTCCGGAGTGTCTTGCGGAACCGTATTTACGCAGATCCAGATAGAAACCGTAGTCCTCCTTTTTGAGTCCAAGCTCGTCCATACGCGCCTCTAACTTTTCTAAGTTGTCCTCTCTCTGGCTGCCGCCGATGATCTCGCCGATGCCCGGTACGAGACAGTCCATCGCTGCAACGGTCTTGCCGTCCTCGTTCATCTTCATGTAGAATGCCTTGATCTCCTTCGGATAATCGGTAACGAAGACCGGTTTCTGGAAGATCTTCTCGGTTAAGTAGCGCTCATGCTCGGTCTGTAAGTCACAGCCCCAGAATACCTTGTAGTCGAATTCGTCGTTGTGCTCTTCGAGGATGCGGACAGCCTCGGTGTAGGTTACATGACCGAACTCGGAATTTAATACGTGGTTTAAGCGGTCAAGGAGTCCCTTGTCGATGAACTGGTTGAAGAAATTCATCTCTTCCGGTGCGTGCTCTAAGACGTAGCGGATGACATATTTTAACATATCCTCGGCAACTTCCATGTTGTCGTTCAGATCCGCAAATGCCATCTCCGGCTCGATCATCCAGAACTCAGCTGCATGACGGGTCGTGTTGGAGTTCTCTGCGCGGAAAGTCGGTCCGAAGGTGTAGATATTGCGGAATGCCATCGCGTAGGTCTCGCCGTTTAACTGACCGCTGACAGTTAAGTTAGTTGGTTTTCCGAAGAAATCCTGGGAGTAGTCAACCGTGCCGTCGTCCTTTTTCGGAACATTGTTCAGATCCATCGTGGTAACCTGGAACATCTCACCGGCGCCCTCGCAGTCACTTGCGGTAATCAGTGGAGTGTGGACATACACGAAATCGCGCTCCTGGAAATACTGATGGATCGCGTAAGCTGCCAGGGAACGTACACGGAACACAGCCTGGAAGGTGTTAGTTCTCGGACGCAGGTGAGAGATGGTACGCAGATACTCAAGGCTGTGGCGTTTCTTCTGAAGCGGATAATCCGAAGCGGACGGTCCCTCAACGGCTACCTCGGTCGCCTGAATCTCGAACGGCTGCTTTGCCTCCGGGGTCGCAACCAGGGTACCTTTTACGATAATGGATGCGCCTACGTTTAACTTGGAGATCTCCGCAAAGTTCGGCATTGTATCATGGTAAACAACCTGAAGCGTCTCAAAGTAGCTGCCATCGCTCACAACGATGAAGCCAAAGTTCTTGGAACCGCGCACGCTTCGTACCCAGCCGCCGATCTGAACTTCTTTGTCCAGATACGTCTCTCTGGAACGGTAAATTTCTCTTACAGTGGTTAAATTCATCTCAGTAAACTCCTTATTTTGCAAAATAAACTTTCTCATGCGGACTGCCCTGCAGTGTGCAGACCGTGTTTAACTTTCATTATACTGTATTTTCCTTGTAGATTCAAGGGACGGAGGGAAATTTGCTAGGGGAAGAAACCTGCCCGTATAAAAAGTGACAGCTTTAAAAATTAACAGAAACAAATGCAAAAACAGAAGGAAAGGGCAGAAAACAAGCTGGGTATTGTGTCAACTCTGTGAATACTTGTTTTACAGAGACAAATGCCCGGTGTTAGAATGGGGATAAAGAAAGAAAACCGCGGAATACTTTCAAAGAGTCTATCAAACGGAAAGGGTGTAGACAGAAGAATTATGACTGAACTTGACGCAAATAAAAAAGCGGAAGAGCTTCTGAAAGGTGCGTACGATTTACATGTACATTCATCGCCCTCTGTTTTTCCGAGAGAATTGGATGGATTCCAGTTGATCCGGGAGGCAGACGCAGCAGGAATGGCGGGAGTGATGCTGAAAAGTCATTATGAATCAACGGCTTTGCGGGCAGAACTGATCAACCGCTACAGCGGCTGTAAGGCGAAAGCGTATGGCGGGCTCTGCCTCAACTGCCCGGCAGGGGGCTTGAATGTATACGCGGTGAAAAATGCATTGCGGGCGGGGGCAAAAATTGTATGGATGCCGACCCGGGATGCGAAAAACAGCCTAGTATTCGGAAACATGGAGGGAGATTTCTTTGACCGCAGGGGTATTACCATTCTGGAACAGGATGGAACATTAAAAGAATGCGTCTACGACATCATGGATGCTATCAAGGAAAAGGACGCATTTCTGGCAACAGGGCATATCAGCCCGGAGGAATCCCTGATTTTATGCAGGGAAGGACGGAAACGGGGGGTCAATATGATTTTGACACATCCAGAGTTTCCAAGGACGAGAATAGGAAGAGACGATCAGGCGGAACTGGCGAAGCTGGGGGTTGTGATTGAGAAGAACTGGTTCAATCTGGCACAGAAAAGTGTGATGCCGGAAGAGATGGCAGAGACGATTCGGACCGTCGGAAGCGGACACGTATATCTGGCAACGGACCGCGGGCAGAAAGGGGCACCGACACCCGTTTCGGAATTGAAACGGTTTATCGCCGTGATGCTGACCTGTGGGATTGCGGAAGCACAGATACGGGACATGGTCCAGAAGGTACCGGAAGAAATGGTATGCAGATAAATTTATATAAATGCACATTTTTTTAGAAGGAGGATTTTACATTATGAGGAAAGACAGAGTATTGGCAGGGGCATTAGCAGCAGTGACAGCGTTCAGCATGACAGCGTGCGGCGGCGGACAGGCAGGTGGCACCACACAGGCAGCGGCGGCAGGAACACAGGCGGCAGCCGAGAACACCGCTAACCCGAATGCCGAGACAACACTCAGCATCGGTTATACGACCGCAGCAAACGCGGATGATCCGTATCACTTTACAGCAACCAAATTCAAAGAGATCGTGGAAGAAAAATCCGAGGGCAGAATTGCGGTCAACCTGTATGCGAGCAGTCAGCTTGGTTCCGAGCCGGAGATGTGGGAAGGCATGCAGACCGGAACATGCGACATGGCAGTCATGACGAATGCATATGTTTCTTCTTATGTACCGGCAAACGGTGCATTGGATCTTCCGTTCATTTTTAGCGATCTGGGACAGGCACGTGAGATCGTAGACGGCGATTTCGGTCAGTCCCTGATCGACAATATGGACGGAACAGGCGTTACATGTCTTGCATTTTCTGAGGGCGGATTCCGTCAGTTATGTACAAAGGACAAAGAAATCAAAGCACCGTCCGATTTGAATGGACTGAAGATCCGCTGCATGGAGACAAAGATTTACCTGTCTGCTTATAAGGCACTGGGTGTAAATGCAACCCCGATGGCATGGGGCGAGCTTTTAACTGCTCTGCAGCAGGGTACCGTAGATGGCTGTGATGCACCGTTAAGCGTATTATATACCAACGGTTTCCCGGATATCTGCAAATACATTGATAATGTAAACCTGTTCTATTCTCCACTTCCGGTATGTATTTCTACCAGCGTATATGAGTCCTTATCTGAGGAAGATCAGGCGATTTTAAAAGAAGCAGCACAGGAAGCAGCCAAAGAAACACGTGAAAATAACGATGCAACCGCTGAAAAGATGGAGTCGGATCTGACGTCTCAGGGCATGACGATCGTATCTTCTGAGGATGTAGATACAGAGGCATTCCAGAGTGCCGTACAGCCGTGCTATGACGAGATGGAATCCTACATCGGTTCTGAGTGGGTGGATCAGATTAAATCCCTGACCGGCACGGAGGGGTGATTGCAGAAAGAGGGTTTGACAGCATGAAAAAATTAGAGCAGGTTTCAGACATAATTAATAAGTGCGTCAGTTACATAGGAATGGTGATCTTTATTGTCCTGATTGTTGCCTGTGTGGCACAGGTGTTTTTCCGCTTCATTCTGAATAATTCACTGTCATGGAGCGAAGAACTTGCCCGGTACTGTTTTATCTGGATGCATATGCTGGGCGCTTCCTTGTTGATTGAGGGAAGCGGACATGCTACAGTAACAGCAATCCTGGATCTGATGCATGGAACGCTTCGAAAAATTGTCGATATTATCATTGAATTAGTTATCTTTTTTGATGGAACCGTAATGCTGTATGCAGGCTTAAAGCTTGCGTACAGCTCCAGAACCAACTTGAGTACCGCGCTTTCTGTCCCGATGTGGTGTATCAATTCCTCCGTGGCAGTCGGCGGAATCCTTCTGATGTTCCAGGCATTTGTAGCGATTGCGATGATCGTATCAGCGACAGAGAGAAAGGAGGATAAACCGGTATTATGACACTTGTATTAGTAGTATTATTTGGTCTGATGCTTTTAGGCATTCCGGTTGCATTTGCAATCCTTTCTGCCGGAATGGCATATCTGGCGACAACGGGAGGAAGTATGCTGGTAGTCGCACAGCGGCTGATTTACGGTCTTAACTCCTTCACACTGCTTGCAGTCCCACTGTTTATCTTGGTAGGAAACCTGATGGATTTCGGTGGTATTTCCAAACGTCTGACCGATTGGGCGAAGAGTATTTTAGGCTGGCTTCCGGGCGGACTTGGAATTGTAACCGTATTCAGTTGTGCGATCTTTGCAGCGCTGACGGGCTCCGGTCCGGCGACGGTAGCAGCGATTGGTTCAATTATGCTTCCTTCCATGCTGAAGGCAGGTTATTCCAGAGAAACGAGCGCGGGGTTAGTTGCATCGGCAGGTGCATTGGGACCAATCATTCCTCCGAGTATTCCCATGATTATTTATGGAGTTACAATGAATCTTTCAATTCCGGCAATGTTTATGGCAGGGGTTGTCCCAGGACTTGTTATCGCACTGGCGTTATCGTTAGTCAATGTCGTATTCGCATACAGGAATCCGGAGGTTCTGAAACATGCGAAGACGATGAAGTTTGATTTTAAAGAATCCATGAAATTGTTCTGGAAAGCGCTGGGCGCTCTGGGACTTCCGGTTCTGATTCTGGGCGGTATTTATGGCGGTATCTTTACACCGACCGAATCCGCAGCGGTCGGCATTGTTTATGCGCTGATTCTGGGTTTTGCATTGAAAGAACTGAAAGTAAAAGATTTACCGAAGATCCTGATCAATTCCCTGAAAACATCGACAATGGTCAATTTCATCATCGCGGCGGCGTCCCTGTTCTCCTGGGTTGTATCGAAATCCCAGATCGGAATCGTGATTTCCAATGCATTTATCAGCTTCGTAGGTGGCAGCCAGGCACTTTATCTCTTCGTACTAGTTGTAGTGCTCTTAATTGTAGGCTGTCTGATGGATAACGTAGCGGCAACTCTGATTCTGGCACCAATTTTAATTCCGGTTGGAATTGCACTTGGATGTAATGAACTCCACATCGGTATGCTGTTCTGTATTTGCCTGGTAGTTGGATTCGTAACACCTCCGTTTGGATATAATCTGTTTACGGCGGTTTCGATTTCAGGCTTGAATTTCAAACAGATTGTAAAGGGAGCGCTTCCGTTCCTTTTGACGGAAATATTGCTTCTGTTTGTATTTGCATATGTACCGGGAATCATCACATGGCTTCCGAGACTAATGGGGTACGGATACTAAGTATTAGAAAAATACGTAAGAAAAAGGGGCTGTGAAAAGATAGCAGAAGAGACTTGAAAGGTCAATGCGCTGTTTTTTTACGGCTCCTTTTGGTTAGAATAAGAAAATAGATAGAACTGAGAACTGGCGGAGGAAACAATGAAAATAGGATTCGAAGTTTTTTTGGTGGTAGCCAGAGAAATGAGTATTACAAAAGCTGCAAATGAGCTTCATATTACACAGCAGTGCGCCAGCGATCATATAAAGAGGCTGGAAAAGGAGTATAATGTCGTGTTGTTTGAACGGCGTCCCAAATTCCGTCTGACGCAGGCGGGCGAGATCATGCTTCATAACCTGTTAAATATCCAGATTATGGAGACGAGCATGAGCCGGAGCCTGGCGGGGATAGCGGAGGGGACGGTGGGCGGTTTTACCTTGGGAATCAGTACATCCCGCGCGCCAATCATACTGCCCCGTGTGCTGCCGCGATATTACCAGTGTTACCCGAAGGTAAATATATCCTTTACGGAGGAGGACACACAGATTCTGGAGGAACGCCTGCTGAACGGACAGGTGGATTTATTTATCGGGGTCAATACGTCGCCGCATCCAGATTATAAGATCCAGACTCTGACAACGGACGAGATCATCCTGGTTATCTCCGCCAAGCTTTTGAGGCGGGAATTTACCGAGCAGGAGATCCGGCAGATGGAGGATGGGATTGATTTGAAACGATTTTCAAATATTCCGTTTACGCAGAGTTTCAAGACTGGAAAAGTCAACCATGCGATCCAGGAATATCTGGACAGTTATAATGTAAAGCTCAATGTCATCTATAACATCAGTGACAGTGAGACGCAGATTCTGCTCTGCGCGTCCGGCATCTGTGCGGCGCTGTGTCCGAAAATGCTGCTGGCAGCCGCGTACCGTCACAATCAGACCTGTAAACCGGAGGATGAACTCTATATGTTCCCGATCCGGAACCTGGGACGGGAGTTAAAGATCGAGCTGGTCAGCCATCGGAATGCGATGCATCCGATGTATATACAGGACTTTGTCCATATCTTACAGGAGGAGTTGCCGCGGATTGCAGATTCGATGAGTCTAGAAGAATTGAGAAAGAGTATACAGTAAAAAAGCCTTGAATCGGAAATGCTTTTGAGTCAAAAGTGTCTCAGATTCAGGGCTTTTTTCAGTTCACGGGAGGTTCACTCTCAGATTCCACATCCCGGAATTACGAAAATATTATGTAAAAGGAACGAAAAATGTCGGAAAATGTACAAAATTGGGACAAATTCTATTAAAAATTTGTTCACTATTTTCGTGAAGTATGTTATAATAAAAACAGGTTTAAAATACACATTATATGTGAGCATCGAGGGGTGATATCGTGATTAAAAAGGAAATGATAGCTATGCTGTTGGCAGGCGGACAGGGCAGTCGTCTGGGTGTCTTAACTCAAAAAGTAGCAAAACCTGCGGTTTCTTTCGGAGGAAAGTATCGAATCATCGATTTTCCGTTAAGTAACTGTATCAATTCGGGAGTGGACACGGTAGGCGTTCTGACCCAGTATCAGCCGCTGCGGCTGAATGCACATATTGGAATCGGTATTCCGTGGGATCTGGACCGCAACGTAGGTGGTGTGACGGTACTTCCGCCGTATGAGCGGAGCAAAGGAAGCGATTGGTACACCGGTACGGCGAACGCGATCTACCAGAACCTGGAATACATGGAAACGTACAATCCAGAGTATGTGCTGATTTTGTCCGGCGACCACATCTACAAGATGGACTACGAGGTAATGCTGGAATACCACAAAGCAAACAATGCGGATGTGACGATCGCGGCGATGCAGGTTCCGATGGAGGAGGCAAGCCGTTTCGGTATCGTTATAACCGATGACAACAACCGCATTACGGAGTTTGAGGAGAAACCGGCGAATCCGCGCAGCAATTTAGCTTCCATGGGTATTTACATATTCAGCTGGAAGGTGCTCAAGGAAGCGCTCATCAAGCTCTCGGACGAGCCTGGATGTGACTTTGGAAAGCACATTATCCCGTATTGCCATGCAGCTGGAAAACGTATCTTCGCATACGAGTACAACGGCTACTGGAAAGATGTCGGAACCCTTGGCTCCTACTGGGAGGCAAACATGGAACTGATCGACATCATTCCGGAGTTCAACCTGTATGAAGAATACTGGAAGATTTACACGAAGAGCGATATTATTCCCCCACAATTTATATCGGAGCAGTCCAAGATAGAGCGCAGTATCATCGGCGAGGGCACCGAGGTATACGGCGAAGTCATTAACTCGGTCATCGGAGCAGGCGTTACGATCGGAGAAGGTGCGGTGATCCGTGATTCGATCATCATGAAGGGCACGACGATCGGCGCTGGCACGGTTGTGGATAAGGCGATCGTGGCGGAGGACGTTACCATCGGTGAGAATGCCGAGGTCGGCGTCGGAGAATATGCCGAGAGCAAGTACGACAAGAAGGTATATCAGTTCGATCTGGTAACGATCGGAGAGCGCTCCGTGATACCGGATGGAGTGAAGATAGGACGGAACACAGCGATTTCCGGCGTGACGACGGCAGAAGATTATCACGGCGGCGAGCTGGAGAGCGGCGATTATATCATAAAGGCAGGTGGAATACAATGAGAGCGATCGGGATTGTTTTAGCTGGCGGCAACAGCAAGAGAATGAGAGAATTATCCAATAAGAGAGCCATCGCAGCGATGCCTATCGCAGGCAGCTACCGCAGTGTCGATTTTGCTCTGAGCAATATGAGCAATTCCCACATCCAGAGTGTGGCGGTACTGACGCAGTACAACTCCCGTTCCCTGAATGAGCACTTGAGTTCTTCCAAGTGGTGGGATTTCGGACGTAAGCAGGGCGGCATGTATGTATTCACACCGACGATCACGGCAGAGAGCAGCGACTGGTACCGCGGTACCGCAGATGCGCTGTATCAGAACCTCGATTTCTTAAAGAAAAGTCATGAGCCGTATGTGGTCATTGCAGGCGGCGACTGTGTCTATAAATTGGATTACGGCAAGGTACTGGAGTATCATATTGAAAAGAAAGCGGATATTACCGTAGTATGCAAGGAGATGCCTCCGGAGGAGGACGTTACCCGCTTCGGTCTGGTGAAGTTAAACGATGACGGACGTATCACAGATTTTGAGGAAAAACCGATGCTGGCGACCTCCAGCATGATCTCCTGCGGTATCTATGTAATCCGCCGCCGTCAGCTCATCGAACTTCTGGAGCGCTGTGCAGCAGAGGATCGGTATGATTTTGTTACCGATATTTTAGTCAGATATAAGAACCTCAAACGCATTTACGCGTATAAGTTAGGAACTTACTGGAGCAACATCGCTTCGGTTGATTCGTACTACAAGACGAACATGGATTTCCTAAAACCGGATGTACGCCACTATTTCTTCAAGGAATACCCGGAGATCTACTCCAAGGTAGATGATCTTCCGCCGGCAAAATACAATCCGGGTGCAAATGTCAAGAACAGCCTGGTATCCAGCGGCTGTATCTTAAATGGTACGGTGGAGAACTCGGTTCTGTTTAAGAAGGTATATGTAGGCAATAACTGTATCATCCGGAATTCTGTTATTTTAAATGATGTTTACATCGGGGACAATACAGTGATTGAGAATTGTATTGTAGAGAGCCGTGATACGATCCGCGCCAACACGACGCACATCGGTACGCCGGAAGATGTAAAGATTGTCATTGAGAAGAACGAGCGGTTT
>ULYD01026873.1_pt1 | contig 10131 bp, 7 predicted proteins | sample 1961831 | NCBI WGS metagenome assembly ULYD01 (sample SAMEA4835854, study PRJEB28245) | human gut metagenome | biome: gut microbiome; material: fecal sample | place: Denmark | collected 2008 | reverse complement strand
TGAAATCATAGCCCGTCGCGGCAATCGCAGCTTTCACCTGCGCTTCGTCCAGCGGATCTTCGGAAATGACCACCGTTTCACCCTTGCCATGGGAGGAAGTCACCTTCTTGACCGCCGGGAAAGCCTTGCGGATTGCGTCATTGACATGGCTCTCGCACATGCCGCACATCATGCCATCAATTTTCAGCGTCGTTTTTATCATCAGCCCTCATCCTTTCGATGAATGCAATATACCCCATCAGGGTATCTGAATGATAGCACCAGCGCGGCGGATTGTCAAGCGGTTTCGTTTGATATGACTAACTTTTTTTATACTATTTTCAAATGAAAATGCGCCAAGATGCGCTGCGAATTTTTCGTTCTGACTAACGGGAGTGAAATGCAGCGTAGCAGCGCTACGCCAAATGGAACGATCGGACGTCAGAGCGGAAAAGGCGCAAGCAGATGGCGCAGGTGAATGCAGGAAATAGTATTAGCGGATGCCCGACCAGAGCGCGTCATTTTCCGCTTGAAACGCTTCCCTCAGCGCATTTTCATCTTCAGTAGATACATCCTGCTCAAAAATCAGGATGCCGTCCATATCCGGGTCATATTCCCAGACCTGCAGGGTCAGCACATCATTGTAGTGCCGGACGGTATAACCATCCGCGTCGAACGTCCATTCCTCTTTCTCCTCGCCGACCGCCCAGCGCAGCAGCACCGCCTCCGTCCCCTCAAAACGGTACAGCGTTTCTCTGTGAATGCCGCCCGCCAAGCCGCCGTTCACAGAACTCCTTACAATTTTGTGTTCCGCGTCAAGGTCATAATTCGTGAACGTCAGCGGACAGAGAACATACTGTTCGCCATCAGAAATGAAAAACTGGTAGACAAAATTGCTCGCGCCGCGCTGTGTCAGTATCACCACATCGTTGATGCCGTCGAAGTTGACATCCGTATAGGAAAGGCACGGGTCTTTCTCGCCGGACACGAAGCAGAGTTCCTGCCCGTTGTCCGCAATCAGGCGGTGGATGTACTCGTTCTCCGTCGTCTGCCCGATAATTTCCGCGCGGACAGGGGCGATGGTCATCAGGAGAAGCAAGGCAAGCAGGCAGAAACGGGAAATGCAGTTCTTCATAAAGAATACTCCTTTCGCATTGGTGTGCTAATGAAAGAACGAATACGGGGCGGCAATTCATCCGCAGAAAAAAAGGAAATTTCTTCATCGTCTGAAATGGCAATGCTTGCAAATTACTGATGTTTGCGTTATAATGAAAATGGTAATTTATGATTCATACTATTTCCAGATAAGAATGCGCCAAGATGCGCGGCGAATTTTTCATTCTGGCTAACGTGAATGGAACGCAGCGTAGCAGCGCTACGCTAAGTGGAATGAGCGGACGCCAGAAGGGAAAAGGCGCAAGCAGATGGCGCAGATGAATCTGGAAATAGTATCAAGGTTTCTTGCTGGGGAAGCGGGGAAAGGGGTGTTTGCCACGGCGCACGAAGGAGCAGCGCAGTACTGCCGCAAAGTGGACAAGCGTGAAATTCCGGTCTGTCCGATTTTAGGGGTCAATATTGCTGTCATCAACATGAATTGGCTGCTGAAATATCTGGCGCAGAATATTCATCAATTGCAGGGAGATTACATCTGCGTATCGAATGTACATACAACCGTCGTCAGTTACGAGGATGCGGACTACCGTGCCGTGCAGAACGGCGGTTTGATGGCGATTCCGGATGGCAATCCGCTGGCGCAAGAAGCGCGGCGGCGCGGGTATCCGCAGATTCAGCGGACAACCGGGCCTGACCTGATGATGGAGGTCTTTCGGCAGTCCACGGCACACGGCTGGCGGCATTATTTCTACGGCAGCACGCAGGAAGTGCAGGAGAAAATGATTGCGCGCCTGCAGCAGGAGTATCCGGGGCTGGTAATTGCGGGCACAGACGCGCCGCCCTTCCGCGAACTGACACCGGAGGAAGATGCGCTTGCCGTGGCGCGCATCAATCAGGCGCAGCCGGATTTTGTGTGGGTCGGGCTGGGAGCGCCGAAGCAGGAGCGCTGGATGGCGGCGCACCAAGGACGTGTGCATGGGCTGATGATTGGCGTCGGCGCGGGCTTTGATTTCTTTTCGGGCAACGTGAGGCGCGCCCCGTTATGGATGCAGAAGCACAGCCTGGAATGGCTCTATCGCCTGATGCAAGACCCGAAGCGGCTATTCCAGCGCTACTGGAGCACGAATCTGAAATTCATCTGGAACGCGACCATCAGGAGAAAGTAAATGCAGCAAGCGACAAAACAGCCCGCTGTACTGCTGGTACACGACTATTATCAGGTTCCCGGCGGCGAGGATGTCGTTGTGGCGAACGAGAAGCACCTGCTGGAAACGCACGGTCACGCTGCGGCGCTGTATGCGCGGCGGAACGAGGAAATTTCGCGCATGGGAGCGCTGGAGAAAATCCGCAGTGCGCTGGGGATGTTTTTCAGCATCCGTACATACCGCGAGGTTCGACGGAGCATCCGCGAAAACCGGATTTCGCTGGTGCATGTGCACAACACGCTGCCGCTGATTGGCCCGGCAGTGTATTACGCGGCATTGCGCGAGGGCGTTCCCGTGGTGCAGACGGTGCACAACTTCCGTCTGCTCTGCCCGAACGCGCTTTTCTACCGCGACGGCCATATCTGCGAGGACTGCACGAAAAAGGGGCTGCACTGCGCGGTGAAGCACCGCTGCTACCGCGGCAGCCGCCTGCAGACGGTGCTCTGCGTGCTCAGCACACGTTTGCACCGCGCCCTCAAAACGTACAGCCGCCTGCATTACATCACGCTGACGGACTTCAACCGGCAGAAGCTGCTGGCGCTTGAGCAGATTCCGCCGGAAAACGTGTCCGTAAAGCCGAACTTTGTGGAACCGCCGGAGACGATTGTGCCATACGCGGTGCGCGAAAATCAGGTGGTGTACATCGGTCGGCTGGATGCGCTCAAGGGCATTCGGCTGCTGCTGGAAGCGTGGGCGCGCTACGAGCGTTCAGGCGGGGGCATGAAGCTGATCATCTGCGGTACAGGGCCGGAGGAAGCATGGTGCCGCGAATATCTGACGCGGGAAAAGCTGAAGCAGGCGGAGCTGCGCGGCTTTGTGCCAAATTCGGCGGCACGGGCGCTGATGGGGCAGTCCAAGGCGCTGATTCTGCCGACACAGTGGTATGAAGGCTTCCCGATGACAATTGTGGAAGCCTTCAGCGTCGCCACGCCGGTGATTTGCTCGGATTTAGGCAACGCGGGTTCCCTGATTTCGGACGGCGTGACGGGCTTCAAGTTTCCGGCGGACTCGGCGGAACAGCTGGCGCAGACGCTCAACCGGCTGCAGCACGCGGAATCCGTCAGCGAAGGCGCACTGAAAACGTATCAAGAGAATTTCACGGCGGAAGCAAATTATCGTCAGCTGATGGCGATTTACAGCAAGGCGATGCAGAAAAGCGGCGAAAGGAACGAACCATCATGCGGCTGATTGTGGCAGATGTACGGAGCACCAGCACAGACGGCATTGCCGCTGGGCATTATTTCACCGTCGCGCAGAATTATCTTGACCTGTTCGGCGCGGAGATGGATGTGCGCATTGCGGGCGGGCCGGTGTACGGCGACCGCTTCGGGAACAAGCTGATTCGTCTGCCGCATGATTACATCGTGGGCAGCTCGGCGGCGCGCAACAAACGCGCCGTGTTCCAGAACGTGCGCGCGCTGCTTCGGGAAGCGCAGGATGACGTGATTGTCCTCCAGTGCAGCGCCGTCGCAACAGCGTATCTGGGGCTTGCACTGTTCAAGAAGAAAGAAACGCGGGTCTACGCCATCCAGTACAGCACCGACGGCGTCAATTCGCTGCTGAAACGGGGGCTGTATGCGCTGTGCAGGCGGAAAATCAGCGGCGTTATCTGCCCCAATGCAGCCATTGGCGCGGCGTACGGGCGGCCGATGTGCGTCGTGTCCGATTACATCAGCACAGGAACGGTGCAGCCGCCTGTGCCGTATGCGCAGAAGCGCTATGATTTCGGCATGGTCGGGCTGATTACGTCGGACAAGGGCGTTGTTGAAGCGGCAAAGCAGCTGCGGAACACGCCGTATCGGGTGCTGATTGCGGGTCGGGTGCAGGAAGCGCCGCTGGAGGCGGAGCTGCGGGCAGTCTGCGCGGGGGCGAAGAACATCGAGCTGCGGCTGGAATACCTGTCCGAAGCGGCGTATGACGAGGCGATTCGCCAATGCCGCTACTGCATCCTAAACTATTCGGAGAATTACTCCCTACACAGCAGCGGCGTTGTGTTCGATATTCTCTTCCGGGGCGTGCCGATTGTGGGCAGCCGCTGCGGGACGCTGCAAATGGTGGAAGCAAACGAATTGGGCAAAACGGTATCCCGCATGGCGGATTTTGCGCCGGAAAGGCTGCTGGATGAAGCCGTGCATGACCGCTATGTGCGCAACATTGCGCGCTACTGCCAATCGCAGGCGCAGGAGCGGGAAAAGCTGCGGGATTTTCTGACGCGGGGCGCGGCGGAATAACGGATACCCGCAGCACAAAGTGAAAGGAGGGGCTGAAGCGTGAAGGTCATGTGGATGGGGAATATTATCCTCCCTGCCATTGCGGAAAAAGAATCGCTTCCCCCGGTGTATATCGTGGGCTGGCTGGTTGGGCTGTCGCGGCGGCTGACACAGCTGCCGGATGTGGCGCTGACGTATGTGTTTGACGCGCCGAAAGCGCTGACGGGCGAAGTGGACGGCTACCGCTATTACGGGCTTGTCAACCCCACACGCCCTACGCAGCGGTGCGGCGAAGCCTACACCCGGCAGCTGGAGGAAATCCTGCGCAAAGAGCAGCCGGATGTCATTCACCTCTGGGGCACGGAAAATCAGCACACGCTGGCCATGGTTGATGCGGCGGAACACATGGGGATGCGCGAGCGGATTGTAATTTCCATTCAGGGGCTTCTGTCCATATACGCGGAGCATTATCGCGCTTATCTGCCGGAACACGTCTGCCACGGGCACACGCTGAAGGACTTGGTGAAGGGCAATATCGTCCGGCAGGAAGCAATCTACCGCCGCGTCGGGCAGTATGAACAGGAAGCCCTGCGCAGGGTACAGCACGTCATCGGGCGCACCGACTGGGATGCTGCCTGCATGGCGGAGCTTGCCCCGCAGGCGGCCTATCATTTCAACAACGAAACGCTGCGGGACGAGTTCTACACCGGCGAATGGTCGCTGGACAACTGCGAGCCGCACAGCATCTTCTGCAGTCAGGCGCATGTGCCGCTCAAGGGGCTGCATCTGCTATTGCAGGCGCTGGCGATTGTCCGCAAGCGCTATCCCGATGTCAAGCTCTATGTGGGGCGCAAGGACTATGGGTGCATTCCGCTGCCTGCGCGCAATGCCTATGAACGGTACATCCACCGTCTGCTGCGCGAAAACGGCCTCTACGACCATGTTGTTTTTACCGGAAGCCTGAATGCACAGCAAATGAAGGAGCGGTATCTAAAAAGTCAGGTGTTTGTGCTGCCGTCGAGCATTGAAAACTCCCCCAATTCGCTGGGCGAGGCGATGCTGCTTGGCGTGCCGTGCATTGCGTCGGATGTCGGCGGCGTGCGCTGTCTGATGACGCACCGCATGGAAGGGCTGATTTATCCGGCAGACGACCCGCATTTGCTGGCGCATGATATCTGCGAGATGTTCGCGCATCCGGAAAAAGCGGCGCAGATGGCGCGCGCCGGGCGAGAACATGCCGGAAAAACGCATGATGCGCAGAAGAATCTGGAGATACTGCATCAGATTTATACGGAGATTGCACGATGAAAATCCGAATCACAAAGAACCATGTGGATGCACTCTGTGTGCTGATTGGCGTGCTGGGCATGGGTTCGCTGTATTTTCAGGTGCTGCGGATGCCGCTGATGGCAGCCATGCTGATTGCGTCGATTCTGCTGCTGACGCGGGCGCATCATCCGAAAATCAGCGCCCAGAACATACGCCTGACGCTGCTGCTGACGGCGGCGCTGCTGCTGACGAGCTTCGTCAACCCGCAGAACGGCATCCACATCAACGATATTGTCATTTGGCTGTGCAACATCGGCTATGTGCTGGTTCTGCAAAGCTGCATCGGGTATCGGACGTATATGCGGCTGTATACCAAAGTCATGCTGGCAGAGGCGGCCATCAGCCTGATTTCCTTCGTCATCGGCGATTTGCTGTCGCTGCCGCTGCCGCTGCTGCACTACGAAGTTTCCAGCGTCAACGGATTTTATCTGACGCCTTATTTCACCTTAGGCTGGCTGAACATCCCGGTTTTCCACCGCAACGCGGGTATGTTCAACGAGCCGGGCAGCCACCAGATTTTCCTGAACTTCGCGCTGCTGTTCCTGATGAGCGACGAAACGCGCATGGGCATGAGCAAGAAGAAATACTGCTGGGCAATTGCGCTGCTGATCGTCACCATCCTCAGCACGCTGTCCACAACAGGCTTCATTTGTCTGGGCGTTGTGCTGCTGACGGTGGCATTCCGCAAAAAGGGCGGGAAAATGGCGCGCAGCATCAAGATGGCGGCGTTCATTGGGCTGATTTTGCTGTTTGTCATCGAGTCTGTCACGGGCGTGGTGGAACGCAAGATTGTCGGACGAAATTCCGGCGGTTCATTCTACACGCGGTGGAACGACACCTTCAGCGGCTTTGAAATCGGGCTGGAATCCCCCATTGCAGGACAGGGCGTTTTCTCGGAACGGAAGGCGGAAATCCTGCTGGAACACAGGGTGCAGAACATTTCCAATGGCTTTGCCGCCTTCGTCATGGATACAGGCCTGATTCTCCCGGCAGTTTGGCTGTGGCTGACGTACCGCGGTATCCGCACCAAATTTGCCAAGGCGCGGCTGCTGTATGTGCTGGGCGTTTTCCTGCTGTATTTCCTGTGCATCAACACGGAGGGCGTTTTCCTGAACATACTGTTTTTGGGGCTGCTGGGCAAGTGGCAGCCGGACGCGGAGGACACGCCTGATCTGCCGGCAAATGCGCGCAGCCAGAAGAAGCGCAGGTGGCGATGCACTGTGCCGCCGGAAAAACTGCGCCTGACGTTTAACACGCAGCCGGAGGACGCGGCGCAGGAGCAGACAGGCGAAACAGGCGGAGAGGAATCATGAACACAGCATCAAGGAGCGAAAACACAGCGCGCAACATCGGTGTAGGCGCAGTACGGCAGGTGGTTACGCTGCTGTTGGCTTTTGCCGTGCGAACGGTGTTTGTGCGCCGGCTGGGCGCGGATTATACGGGTGTCAACGGGCTGTACAGCAACATTCTGGCCATGCTGTCACTGGCGGAACTGGGTGTGGGCAACGTGCTGGTGTACAGCTTGTACGCCCCGCTGCACCGGGGCGACACGGGCGAAATCCAGCACCTGCTGGGCTATTATCGTCGCATTTACCGCCTGATTGCGCTGGCGGTAGCGCTGCTGGGCGCGGCGGTAATCCCCTTCCTGCCGCTCATCATCAGCAGCGAGCTGCCGATGGCGCAGCTGATCGTCTACTATGTGCTGTACCTGACGAACTCCGTGGCATCCTATCTGGTCATCTACAAAACGACGCTGATTCAGGCCGACCAGAAGGCATATTTGCAGAACATGGTTTCCGCCGTGGCGCTGGTGTTGCAGTATGCGGCGCAGATCGCGTGCCTGCTGATTTGGGGCAGCTATCTTGGCTATTTGCTGATTCAGATTGCCTGCACCCTCCTGCAGAACGCGGTGCTGAGCCATTTAGCGGACAAGATGTACCCCTTCCTGCGGAAAAAGCAGAAATGTGCGCCGATGCACCGCAAGCAGGAGCTGAACGACAACATCCGCTCCATGTTTCTCTACAAGCTGGCGACAATACTCATCAACAACACGGACAACATTCTGATTTCCATCATGCTGGGCACGGTGTTCGTCGGCTACTACTCCAACTACGCGTCGCTGACGACGTATGTGACGACGTTCGTTTCCATCGTGATTACCGGCATTTCCGCCAGCTTGGGAAATCTGAATGCCGAGAAGAATTCGGAAAAGTCATACGCCATGTTCCGCAACCTGATTGTCCTCTTCGGGGCGATTACAGGCTTCTGCGTCGCCGCGTACGGCGCGATTGTGCAGGATTTCATCCCCATCTGGGTGGGCGAAGAATACCTGATGGACACAGGGACAGTAGCAGCGGTGCTGTTCACATTCTACCTGAGCACCATCGTCGCGCCTGTGTGGATGTACCGCGAAACGCTGGGGCTTTTTCGGCAAATGAAGTATGTTATGTTTATGACGGCGCTGGTCAACATCCTGCTGTCCATCCTGCTGGGGCACTTCTTCGGCGTGGCGGGCATCATCGGCGCAACAGGGCTGGCGCGGCTATGCACCATCTTCTGGTATGAGCCGAAAGTGCTGTTCCATCGCACCTTCGGGCGCAGCGCTGCCGCGTATTTCAAGGCGCAGGGCGGCTTGCTGCTGCTCAACGGCGCGGTGATGGCGCTGTCGCTGCTGCTGTGCGCGCGGATGGGGCATACGCTGATGTGGATGATCATCAAGGGCATCACCTGCGCGGCGGTGACGGCGCTCCTGTACACGCTGGCGCTGGGGCGGACGGCAGAATACCGCTGGCTGCTTGAAAAAGGGCGGAGTTTCTTGCGCAAATGGAGGAAGAAGGCATGATGGATCAGGAAATGCAGCACTGCCGCAAAATTGTGCGTTTTGACCCTACCATCTCAACAGCGAATCAGGGAGATTTCATCATCCGCAACGCCTGCGAGCATGTGCTGCACGACTGCTTTCCTGTGCAGCTGTCCGTCGCCGTGCCGGTTCGGGACAGGCTGTCGAAGGTATCGATGAAGCACGTCGGCAGTGCGGATTACGCATTTGTCTGCGGGACGAATCTGCTTTCCTCGGACATGCGCCGCCAAAGGATGTGGAATATCCGCCTGCGGGACGCGGTGATGATGCGCTGCGGCGATTTGCACAAGCGGGAGCTGCTGAATTTCCGCCGGATTCGTGAGAAATTTCAGCGCACGCATATCATTTTGCTGGGCGCGGGGTGGTATCAATATCAGGACGAGCCGACGGGATACACGAAGCGGATTCTAAAAACGCTGCTGGATGGGCAGTACCTGCACGCGGTGCGCGACGAATACACGCGCCAGCGCCTGCTGAAGCTGGGCATCACGAACGTGCTGAATACGGCGTGCCCGACAATGTGGGGGCTGACAGCCGACAAATGCGCGCAGATTCCGACGCACAAGGCGGAGCGCGTCGTGACAACGCTGACGGACTACCGCAGCAGCCCGGAGCAGGATGCGCAGATGCTGACCATGCTGCAAAAGCACTATCGCGAGGTGTATGTGTGGCTGCAAGCCGTTGAGGACTACGCCTGCCTGCGCCAAATGGATGCGCGCGTGACGCAGAATTTGCACCTGATTCAGCCGAATCTGCGAGATTACACGGCGCTTTTGGCATCAGGCGGGATTGACTACGTTGGCACGCGGCTGCACAGCGGCATCCACGCAATGAACATGGGCTGCCGAAGCCTGATTCTGGCGGTAGACAACCGCGCAAGTGAAATCGCGAAGGACACGAATCTGCCCGTCCTGCCCCGCGGCGGGAATTTGGATGTGCTGGAGGAGCGCATCTGTTCCGCATGGGAGACGCAGATTGATTTGCCGACCACGGCAATTCAGCAATGGAAAAATCAGTTCTATAAAACAGATACAGAGAAATCGCCATGATTTTCGTATAAAATGCGGCTTTCTGCGCGGTAAGTATTGACAGCCGACTTGTAATTTGTTACAATATAGCTGGAATTGGGAAGGGCGTTGCTATATCCACCGGAAGAACAGCGGCTCACCGCGAAAAGGAAGGCGGAAAGCAACAATACTTTCCATTGGCACAACCATGCGTCGTGCCGGAAGATTGCACGGAACAAGGAGTGAGGACGATGAAGGACAAAAAGTGGATGCGAAAGGCATTGTCTTTCCTGCTGGCTGTATTCATGGTAACGGGCAGTATGGGAACAGTGCTGACGGCGGCTGCAGAAGAGCCGGAAACTCCGCCGGCGGAAACGGTTGAGGTCGTGCCGACGGAAGCACCCGAAGCGACGGATGTTCCCGAAGTA
>ULYD01062842.1_pt1 | contig 10170 bp, 8 predicted proteins | sample 1961831 | NCBI WGS metagenome assembly ULYD01 (sample SAMEA4835854, study PRJEB28245) | human gut metagenome | biome: gut microbiome; material: fecal sample | place: Denmark | collected 2008 | reverse complement strand
TGCAAGTGAAAAAGTCTTTTTCTCCACCTTGACAAAGACAATAAATTGGGCTATACTGAACTCGTCCGAGATGACGGAGAAGAGTATCCTGCCGAAGGATGTCCAGAGAGGCGCAGTTTGGTGAAAAGCGCTGATTCGGCGGCAGGGGAAGACCACCTCCTGATCGTACCGTGTGCTGCACGATAGCGCGGCAAAGAGAACCAATCAGGGTGGAACCACGGGCAGATTTTTCCGCTCGTCCCTCGAAACAACGCGAGGGACGGGCGTTTTTTCGTCCCAATCATTCAACATGGAGGGAAAAAGCATGAAAATCATCTACAATGACGGTCATGTGGACGAATGCCCCGCTGACGACGAGCTGCATGTCATCCGCCACACGGCGGCGCACATCCTCGCGCAGGCAGTCAAGCACCTGTATCCGCAGGCGCATTTCGCCTATGGCCCGGCAACTGAAAAGGGCTTCCACTACGACGTCGATCTGGGCGACGTGAAGCTCTCCGACGAGGACCTCAAGACCATCGAGAAGGAAATGCAGGCCATCGTCAAGCAGAACCTGCCGATTAAGCCCTTCGCGCTTGGCCGCGAGGAAGCCATCAAGCTCATGCAGGAGCGCGGCGAAATCTACAAGGTCGAACACATCGGCGACCTGCCCGAAGACGCGACGCTGACCTTCTACCAGCAGGGCGACTACATCGACATGTGCGTCGGCCCGCACCTGTGCTACACCAAGGCGCTCAAGGCATTCAAGCTGACCGCCCTGTCCGGCGCGTACTGGAAGAACGACAAGAACAACAAGATGCTCACCCGCATCAGCGGCATCGCCTTCCGCAATCAGGAGGAACTCAATGAGTACCTGAAGATGATGGAAGAAGCCGAAAAGCGCGACCACCGCAAGATTGGCAAGGAAATGGGGCTGTTCATGCTCTGCGATGAAGGCCCCGGCTTCCCGTTCTTCCTGCCCAAGGGAATGCAGCTGAAGAACGCGCTGATTGACTACTGGCGCGATATTCACTACGCGGCGGATTATGTGGAAGTGTCCACGCCCATGATTATGAGCCGTCACCTGTGGGAGACGTCCGGTCACTGGGATCACTACAAGGACAACATGTACTCCACCAAGATTGACGACGAGGACTACTGCATCAAGCCCATGAACTGCCCCGGCGGCGTGATGGTCTACCGCAGCCAGCCCCATTCCTACCGCGACCTGCCCCTGCGCGTGGGTGAGCTGGGTCTGGTGCACCGCCACGAGCTGAAGGGCGCACTGCACGGCCTGTTCCGCGTCCGCTGCTTCACGCAGGACGATGCCCATATCTTCATGACCCGCGAGCAGATTCCGGACGAAATTGCCGGCGTCGTACACCTCATCAATCAGGTGTACTCCAAGTTCGGCTTCGATTATTTCGTCGAACTGTCCACCCGTCCGGCGGACTCGATGGGTTCGGACGAGGACTGGGAGGATGCGATCAACGGCCTCAAAACCGCGCTGGAAAAGCTCGGTATGCCCTACATCGTCAACGAGGGCGACGGTGCGTTCTACGGCCCGAAGATTGACTTCCACCTGCGCGACTGCCTCGGCCGTACCTGGCAGTGCGGCACGATTCAGCTGGACTTCCAGATGCCGCTGAACTTCAATCTGGAGTATGTGGATGTGGACGGCAGCCGCAAGCGCCCGATTATGATTCACCGCGTCTGCTATGGCTCCATCGAACGCTTCATCGGCATCCTGACCGAGCATTTCGCGGGCAAGTTCCCGACGTGGATGGCGCCGGTTCAGGTGAAGGTGCTGCCCGTGTCCGACAAGTCGATGGACTACGCCAAGACGGTGTACGCCGCCCTGCGCGCGAAGAAGATTCGCTGCGAGCTGGACGACCGCAACGAGAAGATTGGCTACAAGATTCGCGAAGCGCGTCAGGTAGACCGTGTGCCGTATATGCTGATTCTCGGCGGTCAGGAAGTGGAGAACAACACCGTCTCCGTCCGCGACCGTGCGACCGACCAGACGGTTACTTGCACGCTGGATGAATTCATCGCAAAGATTTCTAAGGAAATCGCCGACCGCGTGTAACAGGATTTCGCGCCTGCGGGCGCGACCGAAGGGCAATGGAAACAGACGAAGTCTGCGATTGCCCTTCGGAAACCTTCGGCACCGCCACTTTTGGGTGATTCCATAAGTGTATAGTCCGTTTTTCCCCGTCTGCATGGGAGAAATTCCATGCAGGCGGGGCTTTTTGTCTACTCGTTCTTTTATCCTTTACAGTTCGTTCATGCTTTTTCATACGAATTCTGCTATAATACTTATGCTATTCCAAGGGAGGTATGCTCCATGATTGAACTCAGGCATGTCACGAAGCGCTACGGTGCGGTTGAAGCCCTGCACGATGTTTCTTTCCGCGCCCCGGAAGGGCAGATTGTCGGTCTGCTCGGGCAAAACGGCGCGGGCAAGAGCACCACACTCAATATCCTCACGGGCTATCTGCCGCCGACGTCGGGGCAGGTGCTGGTGGACGGCATGGATCTCCTCCAAAACGCACGCGAATGCAAGCGGCTGATTGGCTATCTGCCGGAAAAACCACCGCTGTATGACGAAATGACCGTTCGGGCCTACCTGCGGTTCGTGTGCGAGCTAAAGGAAGTACAGAAATCGGCGATCGCGGCGCATGTGGAGGACATTATCCGCACCTGCGGACTGTCCGAAGTGGCGCACCGCCTGATTGGGCATTTGTCGAAGGGCTACCGCCAGCGTGTCGGCGTAGCGCAGTCGCTGTGCGGCAATCCGAAGGTGCTGGTGCTGGATGAACCGACCGTCGGGCTTGACCCGCGTCAGGTGGTGGAGATTCGTGCGCTGATTGCCGACCTCGGCAAAACGCACACGGTCATTTTTTCCTCGCACCTCCTGTCGGAGATTCAGCAGCTCTGCCAGCGGGTACTCATCCTGAACCGCGGGCATTTGGAATACGAAGCAGACATGCAGGAATTAGCCGAAACGGGCGAAACGCTGCGGCTTCGGGCAAGCATTGCCATGCGGGAGAAGCAGCTGATTCCGGCTTTGCGGTCACTGCCGTGCGTGCGGCGGGTGAAGGCGCTGCCGACGCGGACGATTGAGATTAGCGAGGTATTGCTGGAATGCGACGCCTCCGCCGTGCCGGATGCGCAGACGCAGCTATTCCGCCTGCTCTGCGGGCTGGATGCCCCGATTCGGATGCTGGTGGAGGAGCACGATTCGCTGGAAACGGTGTTCCTCCGCGCGACGGATGAAGGCACGAAAGTTCCTTCGTAATCTTCTTTGTTCTTATCGCAGAAGGGCGCTTCTATCACAGAAGTTTTTTCCCGATGCGCAGGGATTTCGCCTCTGCGGAGGCGACAAGGGGGCTTTGCGGTCGCCCCCTTGACCCCTTCGCAGTGCACACCCATGTTTCTTGTTTTGTATCGCTGCTTGGGAAAAACGAAAGGCACACCAATTAAAAACCTTCGGTAAAGCTCAATTAACATGGGTGCGACCCGAAGGTTTCCAAAGGGCGATCGGAAAGCCCTTTGGTCGCCTCCGCAGAGGCGAAGCCCCTGCGTTCCACGCGGAAGCTGTATGCAAATGCGCGCAACCGAATCGCGCGCAAAGGGTTCAAGGGGACATTTTCCCCTTGGAGAAAGGTGTTATCATGCGTGCCATCTGGAAACGAGAATTGCAGGCGTATTTCCTCACGCCAACGGGCTATGTGTTCATGGGTGTGTTCCTGCTTCTGTCCTCGGTGATGTTTTATTTGCAGATTATGCAGGCGCGGTCGTCGGACTTGCCGACGTTCGTGGGGCAGATGAGCTACCTGTGGATGCTGCTTTCGCCGGTGCTGACGATGCGGCTGCTGGCGGAAGAGCGTCAGCGCCGCACGGATCAGCTGCTGCTCACCAGCCCGGTTTCCCTGTCCGGCATGGTGCTGGGCAAGTATGCCGCGGCGTATACCGTCATGGCGGCAACCGTCGTGCTGACGCTCGGTTTCGTTGCGGTCGTGGCGGTCTATGGGCGTGTGTACCCGGCGGAAATGGCGGTGGCGTACCTCGGTTTCATCTTGCAGGGCGGCGCATTCCTCGCGCTGGACTTGTTCATCTCCGGCTGCGCAAAAAATCAAGTGACGGCTGCGGTTTTTGCATTCGGCGCGAACTTCGTCCTCTGGATGCTGGACTTGCTGGAAAACGCCGTCAACAGCAGCTTCTTCTCCAGCGTGCTGTCCTTCTTCAGCCTTTATCAGCGGGCTGAACCGTTCCTGATGGGGCAGCTCAGCGCGGCGAGCGTCGTCTACGATATCACCTTCGCCGCGGCGTTCCTCCTGCTGACGATTCATACGCTGGATGCCCGGCGCTATCGGGGAGAGTGACGAAACCATGCGAAACAAAAAACAATCCGCGCACAGGAAGTTCACCATCAGCCCGCGCCTGCGCTACGGTGCCATGTCTACCGCCATTGTCGCGCTGGTAATTGTCGCGCTGATTCTCATCAATCTGGCGACAACGAACCTCGAAACGCGCTACGGCTGGCGCGGCGACTTTTCCTTCAACGCCGTCACAACGCAGAGCGAAACGACAAAGCAGATTCTGCACGACCTGAAGCGCCCGGTGAAAATCTACGCCCTGTTCGAGCGCGGCGAGGAGGATCAGCCCCTGCTGGAGCTGCTCAACCGTTACAGCGCCGCGTCGGATATGGTGACATGGGAGCAGACCCCGCCGAGCCTGAATCCCCTGCTGCTGACCCGCTTTTCCAGCAGCACCACCAACGTTTCCGCGCAGAACCTCATCGTCTACTGCGAGGAAACCGACCGCTACCGCGTGCTGACCGCAACGGATTTTGTAACGCTCTCTGTCGATACCGATTCGGGCAGCTACAACGTTTCCGGCTTGGCGTATGAGCAGCAGATTACCTCCGCCATCGCCTACGTCACGCGCGACACCGTGCCGACGCTGCACATCGCGACGGGGCACGGCGAACTGGGCGAAGACTCCCTGTCCGCCTTTACCACCCTGCTGACGAACAATCACTACGACGTCGCGTTCGAGAAGCTCAGCGACATGACATTCGCATCCGGCGACGTGCTGTGCATCCTTTCGCCCGTCAAGGACTACACCGACGCGGAAATGGACATCATCCGCGCGTATGTGCAGGGCGGCGGCGCAGTGCTGTTCAGCTGCGATTATACCGACCCGATTGAGAATATGCCGAACGTCCTGTCCCTGCTGCGTTCCTACGGCTTCCTGCCGGAAAGCGGACTGGTGATGGCGTCGCCGGATGAAACCGACACGTTCTACAACAACAACCGTCTGGCGCTGCTGCCAGAAATGCAGGCAACGGACGTGACACTGGAGATGATGCTGAACGGGCGGACGGCGATGCTCATGGTTGCCAGCCGCGGCTTCGACCCTTCGCCGGAATCGGACAATTCCCTGCTGGTGGACGCGGTGCTGACAACATCCGCCAAGAGTTATCTGGTTGATACAACCGCGTCGCGCCTGAGCATCACTCAATCCGACAGTGACAAGACCGGCCCGTTCGCGCTCGCGCTGCAAGCCAAGCGCTTCACTGACACGGGCGACGTCAGCCGTGCATTCATCATCGGCAGTTCCGCCCTGCTGACCGAGGAACAGCTCTTCACCATGACCGACGGCGAGGAATTTCTGGTGCGCGCTGTGTCTTTCCTGACCGGGGATGACAGCATTGACACCAGCATCATGGTCAAAACGGCGCTGCGTCCGGGGCTGTCCGTCAATGCGCTGTCATTGGGCAGCGTCGTACTGGTCGGGCTGCCGATTCTGGTGCTGCTGGCGGCGGTCATCATCCTGCTTCCACGGAGGAATCTGTAAGCCATGCAAAATGTCCCGAAAAAGAAACACGCCTCGCGCAGGCACAGCCGCATCCTCCTGCTGATTTTCGCCGTGGTGCTGGTCGCGGCGGCGGCGTGTCTGCTGATTTTCGCCCGCACGCCCGCCCCCACGCCAGAAGCATCCGCGCATGAGGATGAGGAAATCACCCTCTGGTCGGTGGAATCGGCGGATATCACCCGCATCCGCATTGCCGTGCGCAATCAGGACGCGTGGTCGGCAGTACAGACGGAATCCGGCGCACTGGTGCTGGAGGGCGAAAGCGCCTTCACGGTGGATGCGGACGTTGCCGAAACGCTCCTGTCCGGGCTTAAGAACGTGACCGCAGAGGTACTCAGCGACGATTGGAACGGCACGGACGAGGAGTGGGCGGCGTTCGGGCTGGATGACCCGGAGAGCGTCGTCACCGTGGATTTTGCGGACGGCAGCAGCCACACCCTGCGCATCGGCAGCGCCCCGCAGTACGAAAACAGCTGGCAGTACGCGCAGCTGGACGGCGACACCCGCCTGCTGTCCGTCAGCCGCGGTCTGGCGGAGGAATGCTACGTCACGCGCGGTTCGCTCCACAGCATCGAGCAGCTGACGATTCACGCCGACCGCCTGGATGAAATCACGCTGCTGAACGCGGAGGGCGAAATCACCCAGCAATGGCGCTTGAACGGCGCGATCACGAACGCGGACGCGCAAGACCGCTGGATGCTGACCACCCCGGTGTCCTACCCGGCGGACGGCACGGCCATGAGCACCCTTCGCAAGTCGGCAGCAAACATCCGCCTGGGCGAGTACATTGCCGACGCGACTGCGGAGAGCATCGCCCGCTACGGGCTGGACACGCCCCGCCTCGTCATCCGCCTGCACCAAGCCGCCGGCACAATCGGCGCAGTCGGCACGACCGGCTCATACGCTACGACCAATTACCCGGAATCCACGATCACCCTCGTCATCGGCGAGCAGGAAAGCGAGCTGGTGGATTATGTGCTCTACGACGGCGGCATTTACCGCTGCAGCACGCTCTTGCTGCGCGGCGTGATGAATGCCGACTGGCAGGAGACCATCACGCGCTATCCGGTGCTGACAGCGCTGGGGAATCTTGCGTCCCTTTCGCGTGAAACGGCGGACGGCGTGGACACATGGGTCATCACACGCACCGAGCAGGTTGCCGAGAACAACGAGCTTGTCACGGACGACGAGGGCAATCAGGTCTACGATATTACGCTGACGAAAAACGGCGAATCCGCGGATTACACTGCCTTTTCCGCCGCCTACAATCAGCTGATGATGGTCACGATGTCCGGCCGTCTCCCCGACGACTGGACTGCCGCCGACGCCCCCCACACCGTGTGGACATTCACGGATATTGATGGCACGGTGCACACCGTCGCGCTGATCCGCTACGACGCGATGCACGATGCCGTCGCAGTGGATGGCGTGGCGCTGTTCTACCTTATACAAGGCGGGTTTTCGCTGGGGATATAACCGCAGGGAACACCCGCAGGCGAAATCCCCAAAACTGCATTTGAAAACAGCACCCAGCCCAGCGCAGCATGGAATCTCCCTTCCCATGCTGCGCTTATTTTTCTGCCGTGCACCCTTGTCCATCCGTGCCAAGTATGGTACAATGCTCCTGACGACAAGCTGAGCGGAGGGGATGCTGTGCGCGAATGGCGGCCGGGCGTGCGAAAGCTGCTTCTGCTGCTGTATACGGCAGCCCTTCTCATAAGCCTCGGCTGCTTCTTATGGAACGCATCCGCCCCTGTCCGTGTCCATTCCGCTCCGAAGTGCTATCCGTCAAAAGGCGACGAATTCTCGCTTGCCCCTGTGCCGACACTTCCGGCAGATTCTATTCTGAACACCGGCGACGCTGCCGCATTGGACGCCCTGCCGGGTATCGGTACTGTGCTGTCGGAGCGGATTGTGGCATACCGGGAGGAACACGGCGCATTCGTGTACCCGGAAGATTTGCGGAACGTCCATGGCATCGGAGCAGAGCTGCAAACGAAAATCACTGACTCGCTGGATGACGAATCGACGAATCCGCTGATAGTGCCAGCAGCAGAAACAACCGCTGTGCCAAGAGCGACACTTCCGCCGGATTCCATTCTGAACACCGGCGACGCTGCCGCATTGGACGCCCTGCCAGGTATCGGTACTGTGCTGTCGGAGCGGATTGTGGCATACCGGGAGGAACACGGCGCGTTCGTGTATCCGGAGGAGCTGCGGAATGTCAAGGGCATCGGAGAGAAGCGGCTGCAGGCAATTCTCGATGCGCTGGCGGGCGAAAGTGCGGAGGAAAGCGACTGACGGGTACGAAAACAGACCACACCAACACCAAACTACATCATCAGGGAGATGACTCGCATGTACCGCATCCTATTAGTCGAAGACGACGCTGCCTTGGCTGATGCCATCACGCAGGTGCTGACCGCGTGGGGACACGAGGTGCAGAAAGTCCGCGATTTCCGCCATGTGACGGAGGAGTTCGCCGAGTGGAAGCCGCAAATCGTACTGATGGATTTGATGCTCCCCTTCTTTAACGGCCATCACTGGACGCAGGAGCTACGCCGCATCACCAGCGTGCCAATTGTCTACCTTTCGAGCGCGTCGGATAACCTCAACATCGTCATGGCGATGAACATGGGCGGCGACGACTTCATTGCCAAACCCGTTGACCCAGCTGTGCTGGCAGCAAAGGTGAATGCCGTCCTGCGCCGCGCGTATGACATGCCGGCTACGGGCAATATCCTCGCCTGCGGGGATGCCGTGCTGGATTTGGACAGTGCTGCCCTCTCCATCCATGGGCAGAGCATCCCCTTGACACGCAATGAACTGATTATCCTCCGCACACTCATGGAGCAGCGCGGGCGCATCGTCAGCCGCGAAACACTGATGACCCGTCTGTGGCAGATGGACGAGTACGTTGAGGAAAACACGCTGACCGTCAATGTCAACCGCCTGCGGAAGAAACTTAGCGCGGCGGGACTGCCGGGCTTCATCGTCACGAAGGTAGGCAGCGGGTATGCCGTGAATCAGGAGGGTAGCGTATGATTCGGCGCTATCTGCGGGAGCATTTGCCGCTGGCGGGGCTGCTGGCGCTGTTCGCGGGCACATTTGCGCTGGTGCTCTCGCTGTATCATCTGCCGACCGAACCGGTCGCGTACGCATCGGCGCTGTGCGCAGTGATGGGGCTGATTGCGCTGATTTGGGGCTTTGTGCGTTATCGCCGGGCGCATCAGGCGCGTGCGCATGTGCTGAATGCGCCGCATCTTCTGCTGGATGAACTGCCATCGCCGCGCACACTGTCTGAAGCGGATGATCAGGCGATTATGCAGCGGCTGCTGCACGACATCCGCGCCGCGCAGTCGGACTTGGCAGCCTATCGGCAGGACAGTACAGACTACTTCACCGCGTGGGTACACCAAATCAAAACGCCGCTGTCGGTGATGCGCCTGCAATTGCAGAGCGAGGACACGCCGGAGAACCGCGCCATGCTGGCTGAACTGTTCCAAATGGAGCAGTACGTCACGATGGCGTTAAGCTACGCGCGGTTGGGCAATCCGACGAAAGACCTTGTGCTGACGCGTGTGCCGCTTGACCCGCTCATTCGGCAGGCGATTCGCGACTTTGCGCCCCTGCTCATCCGCAAGAAGCTGCGCCTGCAGTACGAGCCGACCGCCGAAAGCGCCTTGACGGACAGCAAATGGCTGCTGTTCATCCTCCACCAGCTGCTGTCCAACGCCGTCAAGTACACCGACCGCGGCCGCGTCAGCATCCGCGTGACCAGCGCCCCAGCGATTATCGTGGCGGACACAGGCATCGGCATTGCACCGGAGGATGTGCCGCGCGTGTTCGAGAAGGGATATACCGGCTACAACGGGCGCGGCGGGCAGAAATCCACCGGATTGGGGCTGTACCTCGTCCATCAGACCGCCGAAATGCTCCATTGCCGTGTGTCGCTGTCCTCCCGCATTGGGGAGGGCACGAGCGTCACCATTGATTTGCATCAGGAGGAATTGGGGAAGGAGTGAGGTGTTTTCATGCCGCTTTTGCCCGCTCTTCGCGCGTTTTTCACCCGCCTTTTGACCGATGTGGATGATGCGCTGTTTCCGCAGCACGTTTTCTGCCTGACCTGCGGCGCGCTGTCCCTGCCGAACGCGATTTGTCCGGTCTGCCTCGCTGTGCTGGATGATTTGCGCCTGCCGAGTGATGCGCTTGCGCCGAACGCCGCCGCTGTGTGGAGCTACCACGGCATTGCGCGGCAGCTGGTGCTGATGCTCAAATACAGCGGCATCGCCGAATGCGCGCAGGTCC
>ULYD01046387.1_pt1 | contig 10181 bp, 9 predicted proteins | sample 1961831 | NCBI WGS metagenome assembly ULYD01 (sample SAMEA4835854, study PRJEB28245) | human gut metagenome | biome: gut microbiome; material: fecal sample | place: Denmark | collected 2008 | reverse complement strand
CCCGGAGAGTCGGGCGGCAGCCTCCGTTTCTGGCTCGTGAAACAGCTGCCGCAGGGTGAAGGTTCCTTGCGAGGCCCCCTGATCCAGTACGCACACCCGCTTGCAGTTGCGGAACACCTCGCCCCGGTCATGGGACACCCATAAAATCGGCCCGGAGAAATTCTCCAGAAAATCGGACAGCTTCAGCTCCAAGTCCCATTTCAGATAGCTGTCCAGCGCGGAAAACGGCTCGTCCAGCAAAATGACCTCCGGCTGGGAGCAGAGAATCCTCGCCAGCGCCACCCGCTGCTGCTGTCCGCCGGAAAGCTGGGCGGGATACCGCTTTTCCAGACCCTCCAGCCGAAAGCGGTGGAGGGTCGCCGACAGCGCGGCAGCTTTTTCCGCCTTGGAGCCGGAGCGGATGCCGCAGAGGATGTTTTTCTCCACCGTCATGGTGGGGAACAGGGCGTAATTCTGGAATAAGTACCCCACCCGCCGCTGCTGGGGCGGCAGGTCGATCCTGGCCTCGCTGTCAAACAGCACCCGGCCGTTTAGCACGATCCGCCCCCGATCCGGGGTCATGATCCCCGCGATGCATTTGAGGGTCATGCTCTTGCCGCAGCCGGAGGCCCCCAGCAGGGCCAGCGTTTCCGTCTCCGCCTGAAAACGGACGTTCAGATGGAAATTCCCCAGCTGCTTTTCAATTTCTACAAGCAGGCTCACGCCGTCCCCCTCCTTTTCCCGCCGGACACCAGAAAGTCCCGGCGTTCCAGCATATTCACCGTCAGCAGCACCACGGCGGAGATGCTTAGGTTGACCATTACCCATTTCATAGCCAACGCGTCATTGCTGGTCTGCCAAAGCTGGTAGACCGTGGTGGAGATGGTAGCGGTCTTGCCAGGGGTGTACCCGGCGATCATGCTGGTAGCGCCGTATTCGCCCAAGGCCCGGGCGAAGGCCAGCACCGTTCCCGCTAAGATCCCCTGTCGGCAGCAGGGCATCTGGATGTGCCAGAAGATATAGGCGTTGGAAAGGCCCAGTGTCTGTCCGGAGTAGGCCAGCGTTTCGTCAAAGGATTCGAAAGCTCCGCGGGCGGTGCGGTACATCAGGGGGAAGATCACCACCGCGGTGGCAAAAATGGCCGACCACCACGTCATCACCACCTTCACGCCGAACTGCTCCAGCAGCCATGCACCGAGGATCCGCTTCGGCCCCAGCAGCCGCAGCAGCAGATAGCCGATGACGGTGGGGGGCAGCACCAGCGGCAGCGTCAGCACCACGTCCAGAACGCCCTTCACCAGCCGGGGCAGGCGGGCGATATAGTACGCCGCGAAAACCCCGGCGAAAAAGACGATCACCGTGGAAATAGCCGCAACACGCAGCGAGTTCCATAGGGGAAACAGGTCCATAAGTTACCTCCTGAGGGGGAAGGGATGGAGTACCGACGGCCCGCCGCCGTATCAGCGGCGGGCAAGCGATTTATCGTCGGCCTTTTCAGAAAAAATTCTCGGTCAAGCGGCAGAGAAGCCCACGGACTCAAACACGGTCATGGCTGCGTCGGTCTGGAGATAGGCCAGGAAGTCCTGGGCGGCATCCTCCTTGTCTCCCTTGAGCACGGCGGCGGGGTAGATGACCTGACCGCACATCTCGGCAGTGGCGCTGTCCACCACCGTCAGACCGGCGGAGTGGGCGTCGGTGGCGTAGATGATACCGCAGTCCACGGCACCCTCGCTGACCTGAGCGGCCACCTCCTTCACGTTGTTGCCGTAGGTCAGCTTATTTGCGACGGCGGTCTCGTCGATGCCGTAGTAGTTGAAGATCTTCAGGGTGTACTGACCCACGGGCACGTCGCTGTTGCCGATGGCCAGCATCACATCGCCGCCCTTCAGCAGCTCGGCAAGCTGGTCAAAGCTCTCAATGCCCTTGGGATTGCCCTCGGGAACGGTGAGCGTCACCTTGTTTTCCAGAAGATTCACACGGCTGTCGGTGACGATGAGGTCAAGCCCGTCGGGGTTCTTCTCGGCATCACCGATGAGGCTGCCGTCCATGGCGTTCATCTGCTGGGGTGCGGCGGAGATGAACAGGTCGCAGTCCGCGCCCTCCTTGATCTGGGTGAGTAGCTTGCCGGAGGAATCGAAGTTATATGTAACGGTCACGTTGGGATTATTCTGCTCGTACATTTCTTTGAGCTGGTTCATGGTCTCCGTCATAGAGGCGGCTGCGAACACGATCAGCTCCACCGGCTCACCGGCAGGGGCTTCCGTGGGGGCGTTGTCCTGCGTCTGGGAACTGTCGCCGGTGTCGGCGTTGGTGTCGGCCTTGGAGCCGCAGGCGGAGAGGGACAGGGTCAGGCACAGGGCCAGCAGCAGGGACAAATACTTTTTCAAGTTGGTTCTTCCTTTCTGATTCGATGAAAAATCTATCTCGACTTTACAGGGTAAAGCGTGATACTCAATCAAGATGAACGGTTCGGAAAAGCAGGAGCGCGCTTGGGCGCTCTCGCTTTTATTTTCCGAAGGGGCAGTTGGGCCAGTGACAGGGCTTGCAGCCAAGGCACAACCCGCCCTCGCCCATCACGGCGAAGTCTCTGCGGGTCAGTTCCACGCCTGCGGCGATCCGGGGGAGCGCCAGGTCGAAAATGGTGGCCCCGGCATACATCACACAGCCGGGCAGGCCGCAGATGGGGGTGCCGTCCTCAAAATAGCCCAGCAGGAACATGGCACCGGGCAGCACAGGCGCGCCGTAGGTGACGATGCGGGCGCCGCTTGCCTGGATACCGCCAGGGGTGTTGTCGTCCGGGTCCACGCTCATGCCGCCGGTGCACAGGATCAGGTCCGCGCCGGTTTTCCGAGCTTCGCCGATGGCGTTGGCCACATTTTCTACGCCGTCGCCGGAGTAGGCCACAGAGACCGTTTCAATGCCGTAGGCCGCCAGCTTCTCCTTTACCACCGGGGTGAAGGTATCTTGAATGAGCCCCTTCTTCACCTCACTGCCGGTGGCCACGATAGCGGCGGTTTTCTTCACATAGGGCAGCAGCTCCAACAGAGGGCCGGCGCCCGCCGCCTGCTCGGCGGCTTGCAGTGTTTCCTCCTTGATGATGAGGGGGATGACCCGCATCCCCGCCAGCTTGTCGCCCTTTTTCACGGCGGTATTGCCCTTCCGGGTGGCGATCATCACGTCCTCCCGGGAGTTGACGGCGATGAGCCGCTGGCTGTCCACCCGGAACAGGCCGTCACAGGCGGCTTTCAGCTCGATCTTGCCCTCTTTCGTCTCACTGCGGACCATGTTCTCCTGACCGCACAGGGCCAGCAATCGCTCCGCCGCGTCATTTTCGTGGACCATGCCTGGAGTCATCTCCCAGACATACAGGTTCTCCTTGCCCATGCTCAGCAGCACGGGAATATCGTCCTCTGTGACGATGTGGCCCTTGCGGAACCGGGCGTCCTTATATTGATCCTTGATGATCTGGGTCATATCGTGGCACAGCACGTGGCCCACGGCCTCCTCTGTTCGGATCAGCTTCACTTCAGCACCTCAATTTCGTCTCCGGGCCTGACAACGCCCTCTTTTACCACCACGGCGAAGATGCCCTCCGTAGGCATAACGCACTTGCCTACCGCTTTTTTGATGGCGCAGTCATTGTGGCACTCCTTGCCGATCTGCGTCACCTCCACCTCCGTCTCACCGATCCGCAGGTGGGTTCCCACGGGCAGGCCCTTGAGGTCGATGCCCTCCGTGTTAATGTTCTCCGCGAATACGCCGGGGTCCAGAGCGATGGGGGAGCGGGGGCGCATGGTGTCGATGCTTTCCTCCGCCAGCAGAGAGATCTGGCGGTGCCAGTCTCCGGCGTGGGCGTCCCCCACGATGCCGTGGCGCAGTTTCAATTCAATTTCCGGAACGGGCTTTTTCAGCGTTCCCTTTTTCTCGCTGATATTGACGGATACGACCTTTGCCATGGTTCTATCAGTCCTCTCGCTTATAGTCTCCGCTCTTGCCGCCGGATTTTTCCAGCAGGCGGATGTTGGTGATCTCCAGGTCCTTCTGCACCGCCTTGCACATATCGTAAACGGTGAGGGCCGCCACGGAAACGGCGGTCAGTGCCTCCATCTCCACGCCGGTGACGCCGGTGCAGGTGACCGCCGCCTGTATCTCCACCATGCAGGGCTGGTCCGACAGATGGAACGTGATGTCGATACCTGTCAGGGGCAGAGGGTGGCACATGGGGATCAGCTCCCAGTTGTGCTTGGCGGCCTGGATGCCCGCCACCTGGGCCACCGCCAGCACGTCTCCCTTTTTCAGGGTACCGTTTTTGATATGGACCATAGTTTCCGGTGATACGCGGATCTCCCCCGCCGCCACCGCCCGCCGGTGGGTGACGGCCTTCTCCGTCACGTCCACCATCCGAGCCCGGCCCTGCTTGTTGAAATGGGTCAGTTCTCCCATGGTTCAGCCTCCGATCTCATTCATGGTCCGGGGCGTATCGCTGGCATGTTCTGTCAGGTGGTGCCCCTTGGGCTTATGCAGGATGCCCCGGAGGATGGCGTCCTCCAATTCCCTGCCGTGAAGTCCCCGGAGGGAGATTTCCTCCCGGCTGTGGAGACAGCCCTTCAGCTTGCCGTCCGCCGTCACCCGGATGCGGCGGCACGCTCCACAGAACTCGTGGCTCATGGGGGTGATCAGCCCCACAGTCCCCATGGCTCCCGGCAGACGGTACCGCCGCGCCACGCCATTGGGTTCGATTTCTTCCAGCGCCGGGAATCGGTTCAGAATCTCTGTTACCGGCAGGAAGCGTTCCTTTGGCCATGTCGCACAGGGCCCCATAGGCATCAGTTCAATGAACCGCACCTCCCAGGGGTGCTCTTTTGTCAGGCTCAGAAAATCCTCGATCTCGTCATTGTTCACGCCGCCCATCAGCACGGTGTCCAGCTTCAAATTCTGAAATCCGGCGTCCTCCGCTGCCCGGATGCCCGCAAAGGCGTCATCCAGATCTCCCCGACGGGTGATTTCCCGGAATCGCTCCGGCCGCAGGGTATCCAGACTGATGTTCAGCCGGTCTACCCCAGCCTCCCACAGGGGCTTTGCCAATTCCGGCAGCAGACTGCCGTTGGTGGTGAGGCAAAGCTCCTTCAGTTCCGGGATGGCCCGCAGCGTTCGGCAGATGTCCAGAATCCCGCGCCGCACCAGCGGCTCCCCGCCGGTCAGACGGATCTTCCGGATTCCCAGCTTCACCGCCGCCCGGGAGATCTCGCCGTATTCCTCTACGGAGAGGACGGCCCCATGGGGACCCTTTTCCACGCCGTCCGCCGGCATACAGTATTGGCATCGGTAATTGCAAAGGTCCGTTACCGACAGCCGCAGATAATCAATTGTCCGGCCATATTGATCGATCATCGCATTACTTCCTATCGTCCCAAGCTGCGGCCCGGAATTTTTCCGGGCGTGTTCGCCGGGGGCACACGGCCCGCAGCAGCGTCCGGCCGCCAAGTTTTCTAAGGTTGACCTTTATTATAGCAGATATTTCCTCAAAATACAAATCCCTTTTCCGCGGCTGGAGAAGGGCGGCGCGGCATGAAAAGCGGGTCCGGCTTGGAGGACTGTTTCACGAGAAGGAAATGCCCGCTGTGGTGTAAAAAATTCCGGCTGTTCGCAGCGATAAATTTTAACCGGATTGTAGCATCTTGTTCACAATTTGTTCATGATTGCAAAGTGACTTTCCGCTATGGTAGGTTTATAGAAGTATACATGGATGTTAAACTGAATTTAGGAGGTTTTTTATGAGACGGTTTTTCAGAAAACGGCTTCCGGCCTTTCTGCTGACGCTGGTCATGGTCATGACGATGGTCCCGGCTGTGTCCGCCCGTTCCTCGGCGGATATTGAGTACAAAGTGGAGGCCGGGGAGACGGTGAGCTTTGACCTTTCAAAGTTTACAGATTATTATGATGAAAACAAGGATGACAACCTTTCTTATCTGCGATTTACAGATGTGACTGGCCTAGATAGCTGTGGGCGGTTGTATGCCTACGATTACAGCCGAGAAGAAGTGGGCTTAGACGAAGATGATTTGGAATCGGCATACTTTTATGTGTCCAGAAGTGATATGAGCCGTGGTGACTACCGCTTAAACGGCATGAACTTCCTTGCGGGGAAGCGCTCTAATGGAGAAACGGTCGATCTGGCTTTCCAAATGCGCGGTGACAATGGCGGTAAGCTTACTGGTATACTGAGAATTGTAATCGGAAAGACTTCCGGTTCCTCCAAGGGGGACATCACCTATACGGTGAAAGCCGGCGAGGAAGTTGCCTTTGACGATGAAGATTTTGTTAATGCCTATGACAATGCTGGCGGCTCCGGCACGATGAAGTATGTGGTATTTGAAAAGCCTTCCTCTGATTACAGCAATGCCGGTACCGTTTATTCCCGGTACGGCAAGCGGAATGCAACCTCTTTTACCCGCTCTGAACTGGACGATTACAAGTTCTACTACGGTGACAGCGACTATGGTGACTATGATCTGGACGAACTGAGCTTTGTGGCGGATAAGTCTTTTTCCGATAGTATTGAGATTGCATTTACAGCTTACGGCGGAAAAAACAACAAGACAAGCGATTCTGTTACCGGAACCCTGAAGATCACGTCTTCCAAATCCGGTTCCTCCAAGGGTGACATTACTTACACGGTGAAAGCCGGTGAGGAAGTTACCTTTGACGATGACGATTTTGAGAAGATCTATGAGAACAGCAGCTGCACCGGCAGCTTCAAGTATGTGGAATTCAGCCGGCCCGACAGCGCGTTCAACAATGCTGGTACGCTCTATTCCCGGTATGGCAAGCGGAATGAGACTGCCTTCACCCGTTCCAGCCTCAGCAGCAACAAGTTCTACTACGGTGACAGCGACTATGGTGACTACGATCTGGACGAGCTGAGCTTTGTGGCGGATCGGACCTTCTCGGGCAGTATTACGCTGAGCTTCACCCTTTACGGCGGAAAAAACAGCAAATGCGATCAGTCGACCACCGGTACACTGGTCATCACCACCGATAAGACCGGTTCCTCCACGGCCAAGGGCGATGTCACCTACACGGTGAAGGCCGGTGACGAAGTTGCCTTTGACGAGGATGACTTTAAAAAGGTCTACGATAGCAGCAACTGCACCGGCAGCTTCAAGTATGTGGAATTCAGCCGGCCTGACAGCACATTCAACAATGCCGGTACCCTCTATTCCCGGTACGGCAAGCGGAATGAGACAGCCTTTACCCGTTCCAGCCTGTCCGGAACCACATTTGGTTATGACAGCTACGAAGATGCGGATTACAGCCTGGACGATTTGAGCTTTGTGGCGGATCGGACCTTCTCCGACAGTATTATGCTGAGCTTCACCCTTTACGGCGGAAAAAACAGCAAATGCGATCAGTCGACCACCGGTACACTGGTCATCACCACCGGTACATCTGCGGTAACATCCCGATATGTGGGCAACATCCGCTACAATACCACGCCCAACACCGCCCTGCAGATCAACGCCAATGACATTGCCCGCCTTTTCCGTAAGTACACCTCTGGCGGGTCCTTGCAATATCTGACGCTGACCAGTGTACCCGCTACCGGCAGTTTATACTACAACTATTACAATGCCAGCAAGTACGGCGCGACGCGGACGCAGCTCACCGCTTCTATGGCGGGCAGTATGATTTTCTCCTACAGTCCCGCCTCTGCATCGGAATATGATCTCTCCGAGCTGACCTACATCCCCAGCGGCAGCAATTACTGCACAGCCCTCACCTTTACCGGATACAGCAGCAGCGGAACGGCTGTTTCTGCAACCATTCTGATCAGCGTGACGGCTTCTCCGGTGTCTGAGGTTTACAGCGTGACCACCAAGGGTACCTCCGTGAACTTCCCGGCAAACTCTGTGTATTCCGCGGTGGCATCCGCCACTGGCTTCGGCCTTAGCAGCATCCAGCTGCTGGAGCTGCCTGCCTCCACTGCCGGTGTTCTGTACGTTGGCTCCTATGCGGCGGATACCACCAGCGCTTACAGCTACGGCAGCGACACCGATTCCATGAGCCAACTGCGCTTCATTCCCAACAGTGGGTTCACCGGTTCTGTCTCCATTCCCTATGTGGCATTGAGCAGCAGCGGCACCGCTTTGGGGGCCGGCGTGGTCTCCATCGGCGTGGTGGACAGCGTGAAGAAGTTTACGGATATTTCCACCTCCACCTGGTGCTATAAGTATGTTACGGAACTTGCCAGCGCCAATGTTATCTCCGGCTACAGCAACGGAACGTTCCAGGAGAAGAATACCATTACTTACGGCGCGGCCCTGAAGCTCATCATGCTGGCGGCGGGCTACGGCGAGCAGGCCCCCACGGTGAAGGGCAGCCCCTTCAGCGGCTATCTGGCGAAGGCCAAGGCTGCCGGACTGGTGTCCGGCAATCCCAAGCTGAACGGGCCTATCACCCGTCTGCAGATCGCGCAGATCGCCGCCAAGGCGTTGAAGCTTTCTACCACCGGTCTGCCCAGCAAGAAGCCCTTTACCGATACCAATGACGTCTATGTGCAGGCGCTGAACGCCGCCGGTATCATTGAGGGGTACTTCTCCAACGGCACCAGCACCTATAAGCCCAACAACACCCTGACACGCGGTCAGGTCTCTGCCATCGTGTGGAGAATGAAAAATTCCGTACAGTAAAAATAGAATACTTGTGGAACCACGCGGTCAGCCGAGAGACTGACCGCGTGGTTTTTTAGGTCGATAGAGCGAATGACTGCAAGCGGCGGGGGAGCCGTGACTCTGAATTTCCTGTGCTTCCTTTGCCGCCTTGAAGCGGGGATCTGTGGGGCCCGCTTGAATTTCCGCATGGTATTGATATAATAAGCATATACAGATGTGCTTGCTTATGGCATTGAGGTTTCCTTTGAAAGCCTGCTCCAATGTATCCATGTGCGGCGTCCGGCTTCGGCCATGGCCGGAACCAGTGGAGATCCTGTATTTTGCGTGTGTTGGCATGGCAGCGGATCAAAGATCGATGGGTGAATGGGATGAAACGCAGAATCTTGACGGTATGTTTGCTGCTGGCGCTGCTGCTGACCGCCTGCGGCGGGCAGAACAGGGAGCCGGAGAATCCGCCGGATGCGAAGCCGTCGGCACCGGGGGAGGAGGCAGCGGAACCTCCCGATGAAACACCGGAACCTGAACCTGCAAAGCCGGAGGAAAAGAACCGCTGAGTCTGGAAGATGTGCTGACAGACATCTACACCGTGGCGCCCAGCACGGCGGGCAGCTCTCTGTGGGCCACCTATGCCGCCGGAGAGCTGCTGGACTGGATCGATGTGAACTCGGTGGAGCAGGAGGACGTATTCAGGTGGATAGATGAAAACGTGCCCATGGAAAACTCTGCGGAGCTGGTCCGGGCATGGGCGGCGGTGCTGACGGAGGCGGAGGCCCTCATGCGGGGCGATGAGACGGCCTATGACGCACTGGATGACGCGGACTATACCATGGAACAGCCGTACCGCAGCACGGGCCGGGTGAAGTGGGCGGCGTGGAAGCTGCTCCCCCTGTTTACGCAGATTTTAGACCGCACGGAACGCACGGAGTACCGCTACGAAGCGCCGGGGGATTACAGCGCCGTGACAGAAGAAGCCCTTGCGGGTATCTGGGTGGACGATGCGGGTACCACTGTTCTGTTGTTTTCCGAGGACGGCTGCCGCATTGTGTATCCGGCACTGGAGTTGCTTGGCGAAACCGCCTATGCCTTCCGCGTCCGGGACCGCAGCAGCGTGGGATACTGTCCGGCGTTGGACATCGACTATCTGCAAAATGACTTTTCCACTCCGCTTGTTTACTACGTGTCCGGCATCGACGATACCCACTTCTGGAGCAACACCCAGAATAAATGCTTCCGCAGACTGGCGTAAAAGGGGCGCGGAAAATCGGCCCTATCAAATGTGCCCTTGCAGGCGTGGACGCTTTTTCTGCGTGATTTTTCACACATATAAGTTGACGCAGCCGTCTCTGGGATGCTCTCCCGGAGACGGCTGCGTTGTTATCAGTCTGAAATGGATTTATCTTCTTCTGCGGCCGCCCTGCTTGCCGGAGATGTTCCGGTTCAGGTCCGCCATTTTCCGCTCCGAGGAGGAGAGAAACTGCTTGAGCTTGTCCTCAAAGGCCAGATCGCCGGAGGGGGTGGTGTCCGCTGCCT
>ULYD01042777.1_pt1 | contig 10259 bp, 4 predicted proteins | sample 1961831 | NCBI WGS metagenome assembly ULYD01 (sample SAMEA4835854, study PRJEB28245) | human gut metagenome | biome: gut microbiome; material: fecal sample | place: Denmark | collected 2008 | reverse complement strand
GGTGGTTTGGCCGAAAAAAGAGCCGGCGGCCAAAGGCCGCCGGCTCCCTTGATGATTTGAATTTTACATGGAAAAAATTTATTTTGCCTGCTTCATGGAAAGGCTGATGCGCTTTTTCTTCTCGTCCACCTCCAGAACGACCACTTTCACAACATCCCCCACGGACACCGCCTCGGAGGGGTGCCGGATGAATTTGTCGCACACCTGCGAGATGTGCACCAGACCGTCCTGATGGACGCCGATGTCCACGAACACGCCGAAGTCGATGACGTTCCGCACCGTGCCGGTGAGGATCATGCCGGGCTTCAAGTCCTTCATTTCCAGCACGTCCGTGCGGAGGATGGGCTTAGGCAGCTCATCGCGGACGTCACGCCCCGGTTTCAGCAGCTCGGATACGATGTCCCGCAGGGTGGGAACGCCCACGCCGATCTCCTCCGCCGCCTTTTCCTCTCCGTAAGCGCCGAGGCGGGCGGGAAGGTCGGAAATGGCTCCGTTCTTCACATCCGCTAAGGTGTGGCCTGTCAGCTCCAGCAGGGCCTTGGCCGCGTCATAGGATTCCGGGTGGACGGCGGTGTTGTCCAGTACGCTTTTACTCTCCGGCACACGCAGAAAGCCCGCGCACTGCTGGAAGGCCTTGGGCCCCAGCTTGGGAACCTTTTTGATCTGGGCGCGGGAGGTGAACGCGCCGTTTTCCTCCCGGTAGACCACCACGTTTTTCGCCGTGGTGCCGTTCAGACCCGCCACCCGCTGCAAGAGGGAGGGCGACGCCGTGTTGATGTCCACGCCTACGGCGTTGACGCAGTCCTCCACCACGCCGTTCAGGGCCTCGTCCAGCTGCTTCTGGGGCATGTCATGCTGATACTGGCCCACGCCGATGGCCTTGGGGTCAATCTTCACCAGCTCCGCCAGGGGGTCCTGTAACCGCCGGGCGATGGAAACGGCGGAGCGGAGGTTCACATCGTACTGGGGGAATTCCTCGGCGGCCAGCTTGCTGGCGGAATAGACGGAGGTCCCTGCCTCACTTACGATCATATAGCTGACGTGGGCGCCGGCCTCATTCACCTGCCGGATCAGCTCCACCGCCATCTGCTCTGTTTCCCGGCTGGCGGTGCCGTTGCCGATGGCGATGTGCTCCACGCCGTGCTTGGCGATCAACTTGCTGAGGGCGGCAATGGCCTCGTTTTTCTGCCGTTCGCCGTAGGTGGGATAGACCACGGCGGTATCCAGCACCTTGCCGGTGCCGTCCACCACCGCGACTTTACAGCCCATGCGGTAGCCGGGGTCCAGACCCATGGTGACCTTGCCTTTCACCGGCGGCTGCATCAGAAGGGGCTTCAGATTCAGGGCGAACTGGCCGATGGCGCCCTCGTCAGCCCGGTCCGTCAGCGCTGCCCGCATTTCCCGTTCCAGAGAGGGGAAAATGAGCCGGTCATAGGCATCTTCGGCAGCGGTCTTCACAAACTCCATGGCGGCGGAGCCGGGCTTCACTACGGCCCGCCGCAGCAGCGGCAGCGCCAGCTCCCGGTCCAGCAGGACAGTGACCTTCAGCTTTTCCTCTTTTTCGCCCCGGTTGATGGCGAGAATCTGGTGGCCCTGCAAGTGGCTGAGGGACTGCTCAAAATCGTAGTACAGGCGGTAAACGCTGTCCTCCTCCGTGGCGGCGAGGGAACGCAGAGTACCCCGCCGCTCCAACAGCTCCCGCAGGCTCTTGCGGACGGCCGCATCGTCGCTGATCCACTCGGCGATGATGTCATTTGCTCCTTGCAGAGCGTCCGCCGCCGTCTCCACGCCCTTGTCCGGGTCGATGAAGTACTGGGCAGCTTCCTCCGGCCGGGGGCAGTTTCGCTCCTGGGCAAACAGCAGCTGTGCCAGGGGTTCCAGCCCCTTTTCCCGGGCCACGGTGGCGCGGGTGCGGCGCTTTTGCTTGTAGGGGCGGTAGAGATCCTCCACCTCTGCCAAGGTCTGGGCGCTGTCGATGGCGGCGGCCAATTCCTCCGTCAGCTTGCCCTGCTCCTCGATGGACTTTTTCACCGTATCCCGGCGTTCCTCCAACCCGCGGAGGTATTGGAGCCGTTCCTCCAGCGTCCGGAGGGAGGTGTCGTCCATAGCGCCATGAAGCTCCTTGCGGTAGCGGGCAATGAAGGGGATCGTGTTGCCCTCATCCAGCAGCCGGACCACGTTTTCCACGTGCTGGGGGTCCTTATTCAGCTCCTGCGCCAGCGTTTGAATCATATCCATGCTTGTTGCATCCTTTCGTTGAAAAGCCACCGCCGCGACGGCGGTGGCTTTTGGCTGTTTGAAATTTCCCTTCTCAGGCCCGCTTGAAAAGCTTTTCAAGCTCGTATTTCGTGACCTTCACCACTACGGGCCGTCCGTGGGGGCAGTACCGGACCTCCCCGCTCTGCACCTTTTCCACCAAGATCTTCAACTCGGCGGGGTCGCTGGTCCAGCCGCCCTTGATGGCGGCCTTGCAGGCCATGGTGTGCAGCAGCGCCTCCCGCTTTTCGTCCAGATTCCGGCCTGTGCGGAGATTCTGTGCAAATTCCTCCAGCGTGGCGGCGGTGTCCGCCGCGTCCAAATCCGCCGGGACCTCCCGCACCAGAATTGCGCCGTCACCAAAATCCTCACAGCCGAAGCCGAACTGTTCCAGCAGCTCCAGATTGTCCAGCAGCAGGGCGGCGTCCTCCTTGCCGGGTTCCACGGCGATGGGCTGCAAAAGGGTCTGCCGCATGGGCGGCTCCTTGGAGGTCATCAGCCGGTCAAAGTTCATCCGCTCATGGGCGGCGTGCTTGTCGATGAGCCAGAGGGTCTCCGCGTCATCCTCGCAGATGATGTAAGTATTCAGGACTTCTCCGGCAATGCGCCACGGGGCTGCCTCCGGCAGCACTGTTTCCTGCCCCGGCAGTTCCATGGCAGTCTGCTGGGCCGGGACGGCGGGAATGGCCGGAACAAAGGGCTTAGGGGCCGGAGCGGGTTCCACCGTCTTTTCCGGCACGGGAACCACAGGCTCCGCAGACTTGGCGGTCACGGAGGCGGGGGCCTTTCCCAGGGCGCTGGCAGGCGCTGCCTTGACAGTATCCCGAGGCGGCCAGATGGGCTGGACGCTGTCCGCCACCTTGGCAGTGGAGCGCCACTCCGTGTTCCAGGAGAGCTTGACAGGCGCAGCCGGTGTCACCGGCTGCGGACGGAAAGCGGGTTGGGCCGCCTTGGGTGGCTGGGCCGGAGCGGGGGATTTTACAATGGTAGGTGCAGCGGCGGGTTTCGTCCCCTGTTCCCGGTACGCCTTGGCGTCCATGGACTGGAAAAAGTCCTGCCGGGGATTCTGGGTCTCCTGGACCGGCGGGGGAGCCGGCTTCGTCACAGCCCCACCGCGAGCGTCCAGCGCGTCCATGACCGTGTGGAACACAGCATCAAATACGTCATGCTCCTTGGCAAATTTCACTTGGGTCTTGGCGGGATGGACGTTCACGTCCACCGCCGTCACCGGCAGCAGCACCTCCAGCACACAGCCGGGGAACCGGCCCTTGAGAAGCTGATTCCGGTAGCCTTCCTCTAAAGCAGCGGTCAGAAGCTGGGACTTGATGAACCGGCCATTGACGAAAAATACCTGCATGGAGCGGGAGCCGCGGCCATTGACGGGAGCGGTCACAAAGCCCCGCACCTCGATGTCCCCACCCCGGCCGTCCACCGGCACCAGGGTCTTGGCAAACTCCCGGCCCAGGGCGGCGTACACGGCGGATTCCAGCTTGCCGTCTCCGGGGGTATGAAGGGACTCCTGCCCGTCCTTGATGAACTTGAAGGAAACGTCCGGGTGACTCAGCGCCAGATGCTGCATCAGCCCCGCCACGGCGGCGGTCTCGGCACTGTCCTTCTTCATGAATTTCAACCGGGCAGGGGTGTTGTAAAAGAGATCCGAAACCCGGATGGTGGTGCCCTCCGGGGCGCCCTCCTCCCGGACGGGCTCCATGTGCCCGCCCTCACCATGGATGGCGGCACCTACGGCATCCTCCGGCCGCCGGGTCAGCACATCCACCCGGCTGACGGCGGAAATGGCTGCCAGAGCCTCGCCCCGGAAGCCAAGGGTGCCGATCCTGGCCAGATCCTCCGCCGTGCGGAGCTTACTGGTGGCGTGGCGCAAAAAGGCGGTGGGCAGCTCCTCCGGCGCGATGCCGCAGCCGTTGTCCGTCACCCGGATCAGGCCCATGCCGCCCCGCTGGATCTCCACCACGATGGCGGAGGCTCCGGCGTCGATGGCGTTTTCCACCAGTTCTTTTACAACAGAGGCGGGGCGCTCCACCACCTCGCCGGCGGCGATCAGGTCGGCTACATGAGACGATAATTGTTGAATGTGAGGCATACGATTTCTCCTTATATGGACGCCCAGACACTCAGGGCGTTGGCGGCGGCGTGGAGCAGAATGGAGCTCCACAGGGTCCCGGTGTGGTCATAGGCCCAGGCCAGCACCAGGCCCGGCACCAGATACTGCACCATCAGCAGAAAATAGGTGATGTCCTGCCGCACTACGGCAAACTGCCACACATGGAGCAGAGCGAACAGCAGGCAGCTTACCACATAGGCCACCGTCCGGCTTTTGCTTTTCAGATTGCCGAATACCAGCCCGCGAAACAGCACTTCCTCCACGAAGGGAGCCAGGAAAATTACGATCAGCAGCGTTACTCTGGGGGCGTCATGGATCTGGGCGGAGATGGTGGTGTCATTCAGGTTGGTGTGGTTGTTCACCAGCATCCGGGTCAGCCGGTAGACTAACTCATTGAGGCCGTACAGAGCGATGAGACCCACTAAGATCGACTTGCAGGCGTTGCCCAAATTGTCCGCAAAATTCCGGGTGGTGCGGCCCAGAAAGCTGTGAAAAATGATGAGCGTAACGGCAAACAGTGTGTAATAATAGATGGCATTTTGCAGCGAGGGCGAAATGCTGGCATCCAGCAGCCGCTCCGCCAATCGGAACAGGGGCGCTGTGGCAAAGGGCAGCACCACCAGATAGATCACAAAGAAAACAGTTCCGGCGATCTGCTCACCGGGGGTCATATAGGAGGCGGATTTACGTTTGGCCATTGCAAGGCTCCTTTGAATGGTTCTCCCTGAAAGGGAGGACCCAGAATGTGCGGCGAATCGCCGCAGGGATGAACCACGGTGCCGCTATGCGGCACGGGAAGGCACGGCTTTGCCGTGCAGAATGTCCCCCACATTTTCTTTTTGTCTTGCCAAAAAGAAAACGTGCCGGACACGGTACAAAAGAAAAAACGCTGAGGGGTGATTTGACACGAAGGTGTCAAATCACCCAAAACGGGGGGCTGGCCGTCACAAACTGCCGACCAAATCCAGAAGTCTCCTACCGGCTGCGCCGATAGGCACACCTCGAAGAACTGCGTCCCCGCAGTTGGTGGCATGGCATTCATCGGGGCTGCAAAACCGGACTTGACCAGTTTCTCTTTCCACGCTTTCCGCTTCGCTAAGCGCTGCCCTGCTCTATAAATGAGCACGAGCGACAGCGGAAAAAGAAGCAGAGGGTGTCCTATTTGCATCCCGAGGTTTCATGTGACTATCAGCACGGTGTACAAGGCTGAATGAAATCCGCACTCCGCCCGTGCCACGAAGCAGAAAACAAATTTCTGAGCAGAACAGTTGAGAACCGCATTCCCCAAACTTGCACAAATGTGCAAGTTTGGATTCGGTGCCTTTTCTCTTCCACCGTGCACGGCGCATTCTCTTTTCCGCAAGAGGAAAAGAGAATGGGGGGTGCATTCCAATAGGCAAAGCCTATTTTGAAGAATGCCCTTCTGCGGGAGCAGCACTCACTTACTGAGTTTCTGTTTCAGTTCATACAGCAGGCTCATGGCCTCAATGGGTGTCAGCGTATCCGGCTGGCAGCGGCGGATGGCGTCCAGCACTTCGCCCTCGCCGATGGCGTCCAGGCTCACCTGGTCGGACTCCTTCCGGGCGGAGACGTACTGTACGCCGTTTTCATCCTCCAGTTCCTTCAGGATGACCTTGGCCCGCTGGACCACCTTCTCCGGCAAGCCCGCCAGCTTGGCGACTTCGATGCCATAGCTGCGGTCGGCGCCGCCGGGGATGATCTTCCGCAGGAAGATGATGTCCTCCCCCCGGCGCTTGACGGCGATGTTGTAGTTCACCGTGCCGGGGAGGGTGTTTTCCATTTCTGTCAGCTCGTGGTAATGGGTGGCAAACAAAGTTTTGGCCCCCAGGGCCTTTTTGTCGGCGCAGTATTCCAGAACAGCCCGGGCGATAGCCATGCCGTCAAAGGTGGAGGTGCCCCGGCCGATCTCATCCAGGATCAGAAGAGAATTTTTGGTGGCCTGATGGAGAATATCGGAGACCTCCGTCATCTCCACCATGAAGGTGGACTGTCCGGCGGAGAGATCGTCACTGGCGCCGATGCGGGTGAAGATCCGATCCACCACGCCGATATGGGCGTATTTGGCGGGGACGAAGCTGCCCATCTGGGCCATGAGGACGATCAGCGCCACCTGCCGCATATAAGTGGATTTACCGGCCATGTTGGGGCCGGTGATGATGGCCACCCGTTCTTCCTTTTCACCCATAAAGGTGTCATTGGGGACGAACAGGCTGTCTTTCAGAACCTTTTCCACCACCGGATGACGGCCCTCCCGAATCTCAATGACCCCGGATTCGTCCACCTCCGGACGGCAGAAATTGTTGTGGACTGCTACGGAGGCAAAGGAGCACAGCGCGTCGCACTCCGCCACCGCCGCGGCGGTTTTCTGGATGCGCCCGGCGTTGTCAGCGATCTGCTGGCGCAGGGCGGAGAACAGCTCATATTCCAGCGCCACCACCCGCTCGGAGGCCGTCAGGATCTCATGTTCCAGATCCTTCAGTTCCTGTGTGATGAACCGCTCGCCGTTCACCAGGGTCTGTTTGCGGATGTAGGTTTCCGGCACCTGCTCCTTAAAGGCATTGGAGACCTCAATATAGTAGCCGAACACCTTGTTATAGCCAATTTTCAGGGTGCGGATGCCGGTTTTTTCCTTCTCCTTGGCCTCCATCTCCGCCATAACGCCCTTGCCGCTTTTCAGAATGTGCCGCAGGCGGTCTACTTCCTCGTTGAAGCCATCCCGGATGATGCTGCCTTCCCGGACAGAAAAGGGCGGCTCGTCACAGAGGGCGGCAGCAATGTCCCCGCTGATATCGTCCAGCGTGTCCAGCTCGGCGGTCAGTTCGGTCAGACGGCGGTCGGAAAATCCGGAAAGCTGTTCCTTCAGGTTGGGTAGCTTTTCCATGGCGGCGCGGAGGGAGGTCAGATCCCGGCCTCCGGCGGTGCCATAGACGATGCGGCCAATGAGCCGTTCCATGTCTCCAAGGCCGGTCATTCCGGCGATGAGTTCTTCCCGGCGGATGGTGTCATCCACCAGTGCTGCCACGGCGCTGCTGCGGCGGTCAATATCCGTCACGGACAGGAGGGGACGTTCTAACCAGCTTCGCAGCATTCGACCGCCCATGGGGGTCTTGGTTTTGTCCAGCACCCAGAGGAGGCTGCCCTTCTTCTCCTTGCTCCGAAGGGTCTCCGTCAACTCCAGATTCCGGCGGGCGGCCAGATCCAGCTCCATGAACCGGCCCTGACGGTAATAATCCAGTTCCCGGATGTGGGAGAGGTCGGTTTTCTGGGTCTCGTAGAGGTAGTTCAGCAAACCGCCCAGAGCCATGGCGGCGGCAGGCTCCCCGGCAGGCAGCCTGGAAAAGGCTTCCTCACCAAATTGGGCGCGGATGTTTTTCTCCGCCTCTGCCAGTCGGAACCGGCGCTCACCACCGTTTTCATAGCGGCAGTGGAATTTGTCGGTAAGGACGTCTGTCAGCGCCTTCTCACTAAATGCCCCGTCGCTGAGAATGGCCTCAGCGGGGCTGAACCGGCCCAGCTCATTGATGATGTGGGTCAGGGTGTCTTTACCAGAGAAGGCGGTGAGGTGAGTCTCACCGGTGGAGAGGTCGCAGAAGGCCGCGCCGCCTCCCTGACTGTCCAGATAAATGCCGCAGAGGTAGTTGCCGGACTTATCATCCAGACATGCGGCGTCGATGACAGTGCCGGGGGTTACCACCCGGATAATATCCCGCTTCACCAGCCCCTTGGCGGTGGCGGGGTCCTCCATCTGCTCGCAGATGGCCACCTTGTAGCCCTTGGCGATGAGACGGGCAATATAGGACTCGCTGGCGTGATAGGGGATGCCGCACATGGGGACCCGTTCTTCCTCCGGCTTGGCGTTTTTGCCGTGGTCCCGGGAGGTGAGGGTCAAGTCCAGTTCCTTGGAGGCCAGCTTGGCATCATCGGCGAACATCTCATAGAAGTCCCCCAGACGGAAAAACAAAATGGAATCCGGGTTGTCCTTCTTGATTTCCAGATATTGCTTCATCATGGGGGTCAGTTCCGCCATAAAAATACCTCTTTCTTTATCTTTCAGCAAATGTTTCTGTTTTATGATACCAGATCGTATAAGGGTGTGCCGCCTTGCGGCACGGGAAAGCATGGTGATACCATGCAAGATCGAATCCCCATTTTCTTTTCCTCTTGCGGAAAAGAAAACGGCCATTCATGGTCAAAAGAAAAGACGCTGAGGGATGATTTGACACCTCCGTGTCAAATCACCCAAAACGGGGGCTGGCCGCCACGCATTGCCGACTAAGCCCGCAACTCTCATACCGGCTGCGCTATACTAAAATCTCAAACCAGTGCGTCCCCACACCTATGGGAACGGCGCACAACGAGGTGCAAAACTGAATCGGCGTATTTCTACTCCCGTGCGTTCCGCTTCGCTACGCACTACCCTGCTCTGCAAATGAGCAGGAGCGGCAGCGGAAAGAGAAGCAGAGGGTGTCCTATTTGCACCCCGAGGCTTCATGTGACGATCAGCACGGCGTACAAGACTTGATAAGCTCCGCACCCCGCCCGTGCTACGCAGGGACTGACAAGTCTTTGGGCAGAACAGTTGAGAACCGCATTCCCCAAACTTGCGCTTGCTGCAAGTTTGGACAAAAGCGTCTTTTCTCTTCCACCGTACACGGCGCATTCTCTTTTCCACAAGAGGAAAAGAGAATGGGGGGTGTATTCCAATAGGCAAAGCCTATTTAGGGAATATCACACCGGTTCCCCGTACAGCGCCCAGGTGTTGCTGTCCGTTATCTTTACGTCAATAAAGCTGCCGATCAGACTCTTGTCACCCTTCAGCCGCACCAGCCGGTTGCCCTCAGTGCGGGAGGCAAGGGGGAAGTTTTCGTCGTCGCTCTCGCCGTCCACCAGCACCCGGACGGTCTTGCCCACATAGGCGGCGTGAAGCTTGGCGGAATTGGCATTCTGGACTTCCAGGAGCTTATCGAACCACTTCTGCTTTTCGGCACGAGTGGCGGGGTCCGGCATGGCTGCCGCCTTTGTGCCGGGACGGGGGGAGTAGATAAACGTAAACAAAGCGTCGAAGCCCACTTCCTCCACCAGAGAAACGGTGTCCATGGCTTCTGCCTCCGTCTCACCGGGGAAACCGATGATGACGTCGGAGGTCAGCACCAGACCGGGCATTACGCTTTTGGCGTAGCGAATTTCCTCTAAATATTTCTCCCGGGTGTAGCGGCGGTTCATCTCGTTCAGTACGCGGTCATTGCCGGACTGGAAGGGCAGGTGCAGCTGCTTTGCCACATGGGAGCACTTGGCCATCACGTCAAAGAGGTGGTTGGTGGCGTCCTTGGGATGGCTGGACATGAAGCGGATCAAGTATTCGCCGGGGATCTTGTCGATGTCCTCCAAGAGATCCGGGAAATGGTAGTCCAGATCCAGATCATTGCCGTAGGAGTTGACATTCTGGCCCAGGAGGGTGATGTCCTTGTACCCGGCCTCCACCAGCTCCCGGACCTCCTGCAAAACGCACTGGGGGTCCCGGCTCCGCTCCCGGCCCCGGACATAGGGCACGATGCAGTAGGAGCAGAAGTTGTTGCAGCCGTACATGATGCTGACCCATGCCTTCACGCCCTTTTCCCGCACCACGGGGATGCCCTCGGCGATGGTGCCGTCCTCATTGTCCACGGCGAAGACCCGTTTCCGGGTCTCGTAGACCTGCCACAAAAGCTCCGGGAACTTCCACAGGGCATGGGGGCCGAACACCAGATCCACATGGCGGTAGGATTCCTTCACCCGCTGAGAGACCCGCTCCTCCTGGGCCATGCAGCCGCACAGACAGATCACCTGCTCCGGGTTTTCCTTTTTCGTGTGGGTGAGAATG
>ULYD01014490.1_pt1 | contig 10363 bp, 9 predicted proteins | sample 1961831 | NCBI WGS metagenome assembly ULYD01 (sample SAMEA4835854, study PRJEB28245) | human gut metagenome | biome: gut microbiome; material: fecal sample | place: Denmark | collected 2008 | reverse complement strand
TTTTTGCTTTTTCTTGAATAAATTCCACAACACCATCAATAGATACACCTGTAGTGTCAAAAGTGATGGCATCTTCCGCTGGTTTAAGAGGTGAAACCTTACGATGGCTATCTTTATAGTCACGTTCAGCAATTTCTTTTTTTAGAGTCTCAAGGTCAGCGGGAATACCTTTTTCGATATTTTCCTTATAACGGCGTTCCGCACGTTCATCAACTGAAGCAATCAAGAAAATCTTAAGTTCTGCATCAGGCAAAACCACGGTCCCAATATCACGACCATCCATGATAATAGCACCATCTTGAGCAATACGTTGTTGTTGGGCAACGAGTTCTTGACGCACTTCAGGAATAGCTGCTACCCAAGAAACATTATTTGTGACTTGGTTATCACGAATGGGGTGTGTAATATCAACATCACCTACATAAACTTGCTGACTACCATCTGCTGCTTTTCCGAATGAAATCGGATGTTGAGATAGTTGCTCCAAAATTTCTGGTACATTTTCTTCAGTCAAACCATTCTGCAAGGCCAAATAAGTTGCAGATCGGTACATAGCACCTGTGTCAAGATAAGTATAGCCAAGATTTTTTGCAATAATCTTGGCTACTGTACTTTTTCCACTTGACGCAGGACCATCAATAGCAATTCTAATATCTTTCATGATGTTCCTTTGCTTTTAAAATTATTGAACGTTAACGACGTCACCTGGGTTAGCATACCAGTAACCACTTGTCATGTGATCAGGGTTAAGACGTTCCAACTCATCTACAGAGATACCTGCACGTGCAGCGATAGAACCAGCACCTTCACCAGATTGAACAACAATTGATGAACCATCTGCTGCTGCCGTAGCACTTGATGGTGCTGTCTCAGCTGACTCAGTTGCATCTTCTTTTTCTACATGTTTAGAAGAGCTTGATGCTTTAGTTGAAGATGATTTCTCTTTTGAAGATTTTTCTGTAGTAGATTTCTCACTTTCTTCATCTTTGTTTGAGTCTTTCTCGCTAGATGAAGATTTAACAACTTTGCTAGTTGAAGATGAGTAGAATCCAGATGATTCCTTAGATTCCGCAGTTTTGTTTCCACCGACATTTGAAGTATAGAAAACAAAGAACAAAATACATACAACAATAACAAAGAATAATCCAAGTAAGACTGTCAAGAATGATGAATTAATGAAGCCGCCACCTTTTTCGCGTTTTTCATCTGAAGGAGTGACATCCTCTTCTTCTTCATAATCCTCAAACTCATCTTCATCATCTAGAAAATCAGCGTCAACTACTTCTTCCAACTCTTCGTCAGAAACCTTATCTTCCCATGGTTTTTTACTCATGATATTCTCCTTGTAAAAACAATAAATCTATTTTAAAATAATACTATGAAAGTATCATTAATTCCAGAAAAATGTATCGCTTGTGGTTTGTGCCAAACCTACTCTCCCGTCTTTGATTATAATGACGAAGGTATTGTTAGGTTCAGAGACAGCGACCAACTCAATCAAATTATTGAAAATAGCCCTGAGACTTTGACTGCCGTCAAGTCTTGTCCCACTAAAGCCCTTATTTGCGAAGTTTAAGCTTCAGGGCTTTTTTTGATTCCTCATAAAAGGCAAAGTAATCAAAGTTTGTCATGTGATCCAATAACTCTACCTCACCTTTGAAATCAGGGTGAAGGGCTAATGCATCTAAGAAATATTTTTTAGGCCACTTCCTCATATAAAATTGACGTTTCTTGCCATTTTTAAAGATGAGACATAGACCAGTTTTGACAACTTCTACCTTTTCGATGTCACTAATCTTTACCTTGCGTGGTTTAAAAATGTTGAATGAAACAATTCGTAGAATTCCATGGTCTTCAATAATGAAGTAACGATGGAAACCTAAACCAAACAAGGCAACGAAAATAGTGAAGAGCATCAAAATATGTGAGGGCACCGAGTACAACTCGAACAGAAGGGCCGCCGCAATAAAGATTGGCGTGACGGCTAAAGACCAGTAGATAATCAGCCAAGATAATTCGGGTTGCCAATGGTAACGATACTTGCCGAAAATTTTAATCATCTCAGCACCTCCATTACTTCTAATTTTACCATAAAATCAGTATTTAGCAAGCTCAATTAAGGTTTACTGACAATTCCAAGAATAACATCTACGGCTTTTTCCATTGTCTGCAAGGAAACGAACTCATATCGACCGTGCATATTTTCGCCACCAGCAAAAAGGTTTGGAGTTGGAATACCCATAAATGAAATCTTGGAACCATCTGTTCCGCCACGAATAGGTTCAATAACTGGCGTAATATCCAATTCCTCCATAATACCCTTAGCCAACTCAACAGGCGTCATATCTTTTTCAATCACCTGACGCATATTATAGTATTGATCTTTAAGTACCAAATCAACTCGTGTCTGACCGTAAGCTTTATTCATTTCATCGGCAATTTTTTGGAAGACTGCTTTACGATTTTCAAAAGACTCTGTTTCAAAATCACGGATGATATAAGAAGATTTTGCTTCCTCAACAGTACCTGTCATGGTTTGAAGATGGTTGAAACCTTGATAGCCATCTGTCAACTCAGGGCGTTCTTCTGCTGGCAACTGATTATGAAAATCAATTGCCAACTGCAGGGCATTAACCATTTGGTCTTTTGCTGTTCCAGGGTGGACATTGCGTCCGTGGAAGGTAAGTTCTGCTCCTGCTGCAGAGAAGGTTTCATACTGTAATTCACCCAAAGGTCCACCGTCAACTGTGTAGGCAAAATCGACATCAAAATCATCAACATCAAATTTATCTGCACCAATCCCAATTTCTTCATCAGGACCAAAACCTACACGAATCTCACAATGTTTGATTTCAGGATGTGCCTTCAAATAAGCCAAGGCTGTCATAATCTCAGCAATACCTGACTTATCATCAGCCCCAAGAAGAGTAGTCCCATCTGTCGTAATAAGCGTCTGACCGACATAATTCTTAAGATTTGGAAAATCAGCTGGGTCTAGGTTATAACCTGAATTTCCAAGGGGAATGATACCTCCATCATAAGAGTCAATGACTTGTGGTGACACTCCCTCTGCATTAAAATCAGCAGTATCCATATGAGAGATGAAACCAATCTTACGTGTTAACTTGTCATCGTTGGCCGGAAGGGTTGCCACTAGGTAACCATTACTTTCCAAATAATGAATGTTACTTAAACCCAGTTCTTCTAATTCTGGTTTTAAAACCTTCAAGGCAAAATCCACCTGGCTTTGTGTTGTTGGCGTTCTTGTTGCATTTTCATCACTACGTGTATTGATTTTGACGTAACGTAAAAAACGCTCTAAGAGTAAATCGTAAGCCATAAGCACTCCTTTTGTTGTATTTAGTATTTACCTCAATTATAGCATAAAAACCCATCATTATGATGGGTTAACGTAAAACTTAAACTTTAGATTCTTTTTCGTAGTAAGACTTAATCCCTGCTACAATTGCGTTAGCTAAAGTCTCCTGGTAAGCAGAGGTATTCAAACGAGCGGCTTCTTGAGGATTTGACAAGAAACCAAGTTCAAGAAGGACTGCTGGAGCTGTTGTCTCACGCAAGACCGCAAAGGTTTGACGTTTCACGCCTTGGTTCTGAGCACCAGTCGCATTAATCAAGCTAGACTGGATGGCATTGGCCAAGGTATCACTCATGCTCAATCGAGTTGAATTGGCATGGTAGGTCGCATTAATACGTGATGGATATTCTGCATAAGGTTGGTAATAATAAGTCTCAATACCCTGTGCTGCAGAACTTCCTGAAGCATTGATGTGAATACTTACGAAGATATCTGATTCAGAAGCATTAGCTGCACGTGAACGATCCGTCAAGTCGACATAGGTATCACTTGTACGTGTGGTTACAACTTGATAACCTTCTGCTTCTAATTTAGCTTTCACACGACTTTGGATAGCCAAGGTCAAGCTCTTTTCAGAGATACCAAAGTAAGAAGCACCTGGATCATAGCCACCATGCCCAGCATCGAGATAGACAACCTTATTTAAAACATCGTAATTTCCTCTTGATGCCGAACTGATTTTCTTAGGGGCTACCACATCAGCTGAAGTTGCCCCAAAGCCAATATTCTTACCTGAAGCATCAACAATATAGCCATGAACGATGTACTTGCCTGAATTCCACTTGTGTTGGCTTGCTGAAATAGTTACTTTATAAGAACCATCATCCTGTTTTGTCGCATTATGCCAAACAAGATCATCCTGACCATTTTGTTCAGACCAGACTGGGATTACCACACCTGAAATACCACTTGGATTTGTCAGATTGGTGATAAAAACATCAAAGGTTCCACGATTTTTATCGTTGTTTGTGATGGCCAAAGTTCCTTGAGTCTTAGTGATATCAAGTGTCACTTGTTTGCCACCTAGGCCAATGTATTTACCATCATTGTCAACCAAATAGACATGAGAATTATAAAGACCGCTATCACCCTTATGGTTGCTTGAACGAACGGTCACCTTATAGTCTCCATTAGCTTGCTTAGCTGCCTTGTACCAAATGATATCATCTTGACCGTTCTTTTCTGACCAGGTTGGAACCAAGACTTCTTTGAAGCCACGTGGCGCAACCAAATTTGAAATGACAAAATCATAGCTACCCGTAGCATTGTTGAGACCAGTGATGGCAAGGTCGGCTTTGGAATCTTGGCTCTCTACTCCTTCATTTTCAAGGACAGAGTTTGTAATATTGCTCACCGCATCCCACTCATAAAGTTTATAGGCTTCAATCAAAGAGATAAGTTTTCCAGCGTAACTTGGATCTGTCGCATATCCTGCATTCTTAAGTTCCTGAGCCGCAATGCGATAATCTGTTTCATTCACAACTTTTCGGTAATTGTTTTTTCGCCACTCGGTACTCGTGAAAAATTTTGCATGGTCTACTACGCTATCATTCCATGAGGCATATTTCCGAAAAGCTGCATTGACCGTGATATAGTCACCATTAACATATTCCTGGGTAGGCACAGTCACGATTTCTCCATTCCAGTCCTCTGAATCTTTAATGCCAAAAAGATTATTGTTGGGAGCCTTAGCAAGTTCAGAGCTTCCCCAACCACTTTCTAGGATAGCTTGAGCTGCCGTAATAGAGGGAAGGACTCCTTCCTTGGCTCCATCCATAGCTCCTTGCTTAATGGCACTAAGAAAATGACTTTGATTTTGATCAATTTCGCTAAGATTATCTGCCTCTTGATAAGAGCTTGTGGTCACAGAACTATTGGTTAAGACAGCTATTTTTGAAGAATCTGCCAGACTTGATTGCTTCTCCTCTAATACCTTTTCACTTTGTAGATTCATTTGACTCGTTGAATTATCGTGTACTCCTACTTCAGAATAACTCGCCTCGTGATTCTCTGTACTTTCTTTCAAAGTTGAAGATGTGTCAGTTGGTGATAACATTTCATCTGCTTTCGCCGAGTGACCAGACATTCCTAAAAATAAGATTGTCAGCATAACACCGCACAGTCCATAAGCTTTGCTTTTCTTAAATCCAAAATGAAATCCTAATTGCATCTTAATTTCCTTTTCTACTTACAATTTCTGATAATTCATTTTAAGACGATGAAACTATCAGCATCATAAAGTCTTAAAAAAACCATCACCAATTTATTCGCAAAAAAGCTAGAAACTTATCAAAAGTTCCTAGCTTTTTTAGTAGTATTGAAATATTAATCGACATCAACGAAACCAAAACGTGATAGAGGATACAATCTGAAAGAGATAACACCTTTAATTTGGTCTTTTTCAATGAGACCAAACTTACGACTATCATCTGTATTACGACGATTATCGTTCAGTACAAGGTACTGCCCCTTTTCAATCTTAGTTTGTTTATTATCTGTCAATGTTGCAATGGAAAAATCATCAGTGAAGAAGTTTCCAGGTGAAACTGTCGCCAAATAAGCTGATTTATCCTTGCTAATATAGGCTTCGTCAACTGACTTATCATTGACATAAAGGAAATCATCCATAGCTGTCACGCTCTTGCCTTCATCAGCAATAACACGTCCAATATATTCCTTGCCATTAACTGTATAAAGAATAAAATCTTTTTTCTGAGGCTCAACATTTTTATTGAAAGTAACATAGTCACCAGCATGAATATAGTCATTAGCCTGACCTTCAGTCACACGGTGTGTTGAGAAGACAAAAGCTCTCAACAACAAAATCACTACAATGGCAAGAACTGCTATGATAATATTTCGAATTAAATCTCTCTTAACCATACTCACTCCTTATGGGTTCTAATAAAATCATAACATAAATAGAGAAATAAAAAAAGAGGGAGTGAGCAAGCTCAATGTATCTCTCCCTCTATTAGAACCAATAATTAAAACGTTTCACAGCTTAATAGTCCTCAAGAAATGTTTGCATATTGACATCATCTGGAACTAAAGCAAGGTATTTTTCAGCCGTTGCACGCGCCTGATCCCTGTAACCAAATTCACGCAAAATATATGCATAATCATGGAGGAATTCAGGATTTTCAGATAAATCTTTAGCCAAATCTTGATAGATTTGAAAAGCTTCTTCTTCATCATCAAGTGCTTGGTAGGCCTTGGCAATGTTCCAACGAGCCAAAACAGAATCAACTTCATAATCGGCTAAAGCCACTAGATCCTCGTAACGTTCTTCTTCCAAATAGAGCGTACTTAAACGTAAGATAATCTCATCTTGGTCCTCAGCCAATGGCAAGGCTTGCTTCAAATAAGATTCAGCAGATTGAGTGTCATGCAACTCGTAGGATAACTGTGACGCTAGCAAAAGTAATTGAACATCAAAGGCATTTTTAGAAATCCCTTGTTGTGCCATTCGTAAAGCTTCTTCGGTCTTATGTTCTGCATGTAACGACAAGGCGTAAATATACTCATAACCTTCGAAGTCAGCAGACATGGTTTCTATCTGCTTAAAGTAAAAATTAGCTTTTTGATACTCTTCTTGATCATAGAGCAAAGTGGCTAACTCAAAAGCAACGGTATCATCGTACTCAATTTCAATAGCTTTTTCCAAAAATTCACGAGCAGCTTCAAACTTTCCAAGACTGGCATAAGCCTTACCAATGCGTTCATAAGTAGAAACGCCAGTCATCGCAAGAAGGTCACGATTATCTAATTTAGCATAGTAATGAATTGCTTGTTCAAAATTTCCAAGTTCAAACTCCATCTCAGCCAAACCAAAAATAATCAATGAGTCATCTGATAATTGACTTGCCTCCAACAACTTATCACGTGCCACATCAGTTAAGCCCTCCATTTGGTAGAGGTCAGCCTTTACAATTAAAGCAGACAAATAGTCGTCAGAGTCTTCAGGTATGGCATCCAAATAGAGAAAAGCCTCTTCAATATCACCATCTTCGGCAGCAATTTGTGCTAGATTGACATTAACCTCTGGAAAATCAAAGCGAACTTTTTCATAAATTTCCTGTGCCTGTGGTAAAAAACCAATAGACTCTAGGTATTGGGCCAACTCTACAAGAACCTCTGTAGGATCCTCTCGTAAAGCTTTTTTAAAATATTTGTCTGCGTGGTCTAAATCTTGGTTTCCAATAGAGGCAACCATTTTTTCACTATTTAACATCGTCTTCTTGTCCTTCATTTTCTAAATCATCTTGATAAAGATTACTTACAGAACGGTACCAATCAAAAATCTCTCTAACAACAACCTTGACAGAGGCATAAATTGGAATCCCTAATAAGACGCCCCAAACACCATAAAGAGAACCCGCTGTCAAGAGAATGAACATAATGGTAATCGGGTGAATACTTAGTTTATTCCCCAAAACGAGTGGAGAAACAAAACGTCCCTCAATAGTTTGCTCAATGAAGAAAATGATGAGGACCTTGATCAACATAGCGGGTCCTTGCACCAGTCCCATGATTATAACTGGTACCATAGCAAGAAAGCTTCCCAGATAAGGAACCATGTTTAGAAAACCTGCCATAATACCGAAAGTCATACCATATCGAAGACCTACAATCTTAAACATAATACAGAACATGATGGCAACAACAATAGCGACTGTAACCTGGCCTTGAACATACCCTTCGAGCTGACTATTAATATCTGAAAGCATACGAACAGTAGTTTCACGAAAGCGAGTTGGTAAGGCTGAGACAAAGCTATGTTTCATCTTTTGGCTATCTCTTAAAAGGTAGAAGAGAATGAAAGGTGCCAAAATGATAGCTACTGTCACCCTTGCTACTGTGCTCGCAAAAGTTCCAACCCATGTCAAAGCCGATGAAGAAAAGTTCTCAGCATAATTGACCATTCTCGCTGAGAAATCACTAAGCATGGACTCTAAATCACCATGGAAGTTAGAAAGAATAGGGAGATTAATCCAACGTTCCGTTTCACTATTGGCACGTGCAATATATGATGGTGCATTTCGTATCAAGATCAAAATTTGATTTTGTAAGCTTGGAATGGCTGTTGAAATCCCCCAAACCAAGAGCAAACCAAGGATAGCGTAGATGACTAAGATAGAGATGGTTCGGTTTAGTCCAGTTCTTTCTACAAGTAGTACCAAAGGTTTTATTAAATAATAAAGGAGCATGGAAATAACCAATGGCAACATAATAATGGTCATAAACTGGATGACGGGTGAAAAAATAGGACTAATCTTGGTGAAAATCAAAACCGTCAAACCAATCAAAAGTAAGATGAAAAAGGCTACAACAGCCTGATTATTCAATATCCACTTAAAAAACCATGTTTCTGAAAAATGTTCTGTTTTTTTACGCTTCATAGTTCCTCCCTATTTATCATAAAAGGTTACAGTCTTGTCTACTAAGTTTTGGTTATGATCATAGACAAATTTTGCAGAGAAGAAAGGCTTATCTTCAAGAATCCACTTGAAAATCTCGTAGTCACCTTCCCAAGTTGGTTTAGATAAGACCTCATCATATGGTACCCATTCAAGCGTTCCTTCACGAGACTCCTCATCTGAGATGAGTTCTCCTTCAAAACCAGTTACCTTAAAGACATAGGTGTACCAATCATGACCAGGGGTAAATTCTGGAAAGGTAATCATACCTTTAAAATCCATCTCAGTCACTGTAAAATGGGTTTCCTCGAGAATTTCACGACGAGCACATTCGTCAGGCGTTTCTCCCGCTTCTAGTTTTCCCCCAACAGAAATCCACTTTCCTTCATGAACATCATTAGGCTTTTTATTACGATGTAGGAGCAAAAGCTCCTTTCCATTGTCAATATAACAAATGGTAGCTAACTTTGTCATAATGCATCTCTTTTCCAATGTTTTTTAATATTATACCAAATATGGGTTTGGATTTGGGCTTTGAGCAAACGATTTTGAGATATAGTTGAAAATCTGCTTTTCTGAATCTCCGGACAAAACAAAAAGAGAACCAAATTGGTTCTCCTTTAATCTCTTTAGTATTTCAAATAACGGCGCATTGCCATACGTGACCCAATCGAACCGATAATGATACCGACTGCAAAGAGGGTTCCGATAACCGCATAAACAAACCACTCTGGATCATACATCGAAATACCACCTTTGACAAAATCAGGGTTCAAAGATGAGTAAACCATGTGATACAAAAGATAAATGAGGCCTGAAGGAATGATAGCACCAAGTGCACCAATCCAAGCGCCTTCCATCAAGTAGGGACGACGAATATATGAATTCTTGGCACCTACCAAACGCATGATTTGAATTTCAGTCGCACGTGACATAATGGTAATACGGATGGTATTTGAAATCAATAGGACAGCCACAATCGTTAAAAGAGCTGTGGCAATAATTCCCCAAAATTGAACACGTTTCATAGTAGACATCAGAATTTCAGTATCTGACCCACCAAAGTTAGCATTATCAACGCCCTGAATGGCTTTAGCTTCCTTGGCAACTCGACTGACATCATCTGGTGATTTCGTTTGAACGATGTAAACATCAGATAGTGGGTTAGCATCCCCTGTCGCTGTTTCGAAACTTGACCCCATTGTTTCAATGAGCTGTTTCTTTTGTTCTTCTTTGCTAGAGAAAGTAACCTTATCTACACCTTTGATTTTGGTCAAAGCATCATAAATCTTATGGTAGTCTTTATTAGCAACAATCTGTCCAGAAAGTTCCTTGACTGTTTTCGAGGCATCTGATGAATCTGGATCCAAGTAGACATTGACCTGAATATTCTTTTCAATATCTGAAGCCAATTTCTGTGTATTTAAGATAACAGAGCCAAAGACACCTAAAAGTGAAAGAACGATCATTACCGAAAATACTGCCGTAAGTGTCGACAACAAATTACGTTTGAGATTCTTGATTGATTCTCCTAAATGGCGGAAAAAGCGTCTAATCATGGTAACCG
>ULYD01035459.1_pt1 | contig 10414 bp, 10 predicted proteins | sample 1961831 | NCBI WGS metagenome assembly ULYD01 (sample SAMEA4835854, study PRJEB28245) | human gut metagenome | biome: gut microbiome; material: fecal sample | place: Denmark | collected 2008 | reverse complement strand
CCGCAAACACAGCGCCGTGCCCTTTGATTCTCAGGATACATTTATGCAGCAATATCCGCATATTCCCGCAGCGGCGGCCGGTGCGCCAAAGGAGCGGGTCCATTGGCTGAAGGACTTGGCCAAAAAGCTGCTTTGGGCGTGAAGTATTTCTTTGCCTGCACGTCGCTCTCCTTCTACGATGGCGGGCGGCAGTGTTAGGAAAACCAAAAAGTCTCCGTATAGAACCGCAGACAGAAAAAGAATTGTGGCCTGGAGCTTGATGATGTAAAATAATAGAAAGTGTTTGGAAAATTGCGGGAGATCAGAGGAAAAACGATGAAAAACGATAGCAGCCTTCGCAAATATGTGCCATCGTTGCTGCTGTTTCTGTTGTTTGAAGCAGTAGCGGTCACGCTATGGTTCACGAAGGACAATTTATTCTACCTGCTGAATTTCAGTTACATCGGCGGCTGTCTGGCATTGGGAACAGCGCTCTTCGCCGCTGGGAAACGCTATGCCCGCCATTTTGTGCAGCTGGCGGTAGGCGGCTATATGCTGCTGTACCTCGGCGTCATCTCCCGCGAGAATATGCAGATCGAGGGGTTCTGGTACTATCTGTTTCTCGGCACCTTCGAGGCGGCGACCATCCACTACGCCGTGGCAAAGATTTTCGGCCCGCTGCTGTTCGGGCGCGGCTGGTGCGGCTACGCCTGCTGGACGGCCATGGTGCTGGACTTTCTGCCCTACAAGCGGCCGCAGAAGCCGCGTAGGGAAAAACTGGGCGTTCTGCGCTATGTGATGTTTGCACTGTCTCTGGCGTTGGTGTCTGGGCTGTTCCTGATGAAAGTTGCGCATCTGGAACAGATCATGTTCTGGCTGTTCCTCGCCGGGAACGCACTCTATTACCTTGCGGGCATTGCTCTGGCGTTCGCCTTTAAGGATAACCGCGCGTTCTGCAAGTATCTTTGTCCCGTTGCGGTTTTTCTCAAGCCCATGAGCTACTTTTCTCTGCTCCGCGTTCACTGCGATGAGAGCAAATGCGTCCATTGCGGGAAATGTCTGCGAGCCTGCCCCATGGATGTGGAGGTCAACAGGGAAGCCCGCAAGCGGAAAAACGGAACAGAGTGCATACTCTGCTATGAGTGCACGAAGGTGTGTCCCACAAAGGCACTGCATTGAAATGTGGGATATTTTCAGCCCAATCGAGCGAAAAGTGTTGAAATGTTTTTTGGGTATCTGTTATAATAAAAAATCTACGCAGGCCGCAGAAAAGCGTATAGAAAGAGCTGCTGCGCCCTGACGGCACGCAAAATCATGAACACGGATCTGAAAGGACCCGCTCACACATAAGGAGCAAACGCATGAAAACAGCCATTGTAACAGACAGCAACAGCGGCATTACACAGGCAGAAGCGCAGAAAATGAACGTTTTCGTCCTGCCGATGCCGGTCATCATCGAGGGACAGGCGTATTACGAGGGGATCGACCTGCTGCCGGATCAGTTTTTCCGTGCATTGACGGAGCGGCAGGCGGTCTCCACCTCCCAGCCGTCCCCCGGCGATGTGACGGCCCTTTGGGACAAGGTGCTGGCCGAATATGAGGAGTTGGTGTACATCCCCATGTCCAGCGGTCTCTCTGCCTCCTGCGCCACGGCGCAGATGCTGGCGGAGGATTACGAGGGCAGGGTGTTTGTGGTGGACAATCACCGCATTTCCATCTCTCAGAAAAGCTCCGCGTGGGACGCCGTGGCCCTGCGGGAGGCGGGCTGCGGGGCACAGGAGATCCAGCGGGAGCTGGAGGCCAGCGGGCTGGATTCCATTGTGTATGTGGGCGTGGAGACCTTGGAATATCTTCGCCGGGGCGGTCGCGTGACCGCCGGAGCCGCGGCCATCGGCGCGGTTTTGCAGATCAAGCCCCTTTTGAAGATCGAGGGGGAGCTGCTGGACGCCTGCGCCAAGGTGCGCGGCACCGCAGGCTGCAAGAAAAAGCTGCTGGAGACCATTCGTGGCGACGCGGAGCGGCTTTCCGCCAAGTGGGACATCGACATCGCCGTGGCCGGCAGCTATTAGGACGCCGCCGCACTGGAGGACTGGCGGGAGATGGCGGTGAACGCGTTCCCGGAGCATGGCAACATCTTTGCCGATCCGCTTTCCTTCAGCGTCAGCAGCCATGTGGGGCCGGACGCCTTCGGCATGGCTGTGAGCCGCCGCCTGGCCCGGACGAAGGACGGGATCTGATCCGTTAAAAAATAGGGAAAAGAAGAGGACACACGCCGTCAGGCGTGTGTCCTCTTCTTGTTGACATCGCGGTACCTGCGGAACCGTGCAGCACTGATGAATGGGGGCAAAACTCTGCAAGGACATCTCAGTTTGCTTCTTGCTGCTGAACTCTGTTGTGTCACATGCAGGTTACACTGTACAGCAGAGAAGAAAGCGGCGATCTGCGCTTTTCATACCGCGCCAGCGCTGCAAATGACCTGTGCCACAGGCGAGAAGGTTATTCTGCATTGCGTAGCTGCGTTTTTGTGAATAAGGGGTGGACAGACTGCGTCCAAGCGAGGAAATACTGGTGTTTATACACAAAAAACTTGAGCAAAAAACAGCAGAAAGTAGAAAAAATAGAAGTGTGTTGACAACGAAAGAAGCGCATGATATGTTAAAAATGCAATGAGGGCAATACGCCATCATTATTTTTGCAAACGATATGAGAACGTTCTCATTTTGGACGAGGGGTATTTGAATGGTTGCTACGATCATCGACGTTGCGAAAAAATGTGGATACTCAAAAGCAACTGTTTCGCGTGCATTTGCGTCTCCGGAAGCGGTTAGCGAGCGAGCAAAGGCCCGGATCTATGCTGCGGCAAATGAGCTGAATTATACGCCGAATCCAATCGCCCGAGCAATGGCTCGCCAGAAAACGGATAATATCACGTTTGTGATCCACGAAAATCAGTATCCTGCCATTCTGAATCCGTTCTATTCGTCGGCTTTGGAAGCGATCATGCAGGAAACGATGAAACGGAACTATGGCCTTTTTGTCACTACAAATGACCATGTGCGTCTGCCCAGCGGAGAAGTGAGCATAAAAAAGCACATGGATGGCGTTATCATAGCAGGACAAACAGACCGAAGTTCTATCGAAAGCTTTTGCAAACAGAACATTCCTGTTGTTGTGCTGAATAATCTGATCCAGATGGAACACTTGCCTTGCATCGCTGTTGACAACTATCATGGGGCAAAATGTGCCGCTGAACATTTGATTCAGAAGGGCCATCGACGGATCGCTTTGCTGGAGGGACGTTTTTCTCCCCAAATTTACCATGACCGCCACAACGGATACATGGACGCGATCGTTAGTGCCGGACTCACAGTAGATCCTTTGCTTATACGGGATGTGGATGCCAATGAGCTGTGCGCGGAAACTTGTGCCCGTGAAATGCTGAGCTGCCCGGAGCGGCCGACTGCGCTGCTATGTACCAATGATACCATTGCGGTAGGAGCGATGAAGGCTGCGATGCGTATGGGACTCCGGATTCCGGAAGATGTAGCAGTGATCGGATTTGATGACAGCTATGTCAGCCGGGTCATTGAACCGGAGTTGACCACGGTGCGGATCGATTCCCTTCAGATGGGCAAGTTAGCGGTAGAAATGCTGTTTCGCCTGATCGACGGGGAAGAGCTTTCGGAATGGTATATTGAAATGCCAACAGAACTGATCGTTCGCGGAACCACTTGAGATTCTTTTTATCAAAACAAAAAACGAGGTGAAGAAATGCGGATCACATTTGTGAATGTCGGATATGGCGATGCCATTTTGATGGAATCAGACACGGGCTATACGGCGCTCTTAGATGGAGGCGGCAATCTGCCGCAAGAGTTTGAGGGAGATCCTTACCGTGTTCGCTGCGCCGAATATTTGCGAACCCGACAGATCCATCATATTGATGCGCTGCTGATTTCTCACATTCATGAGGACCATGTCTGTGGCTTGCTGCCGGGGCTGAAGGATGTAAGTGTTGGCGCCATTTATGTACCCTACCCGGCAGAACCGTTCTTGAAGGGCAAGCCCTTAGAAGCAAAAGAAGGGGCGGCCAGAAGTGTTCCCTTGTATACGGCGGCATTGAACAGCTACCGTGAGATCATATCGGATGCGAATGCCAAACAAATTCCGGTCTATGTGCTCCATCCTGATGACCAGCTGGATTTGGCGGAGGATCTGAAAATCAGCGTCTTGGCACCGAAGGAAAAGAACATCAGCGATTACATGGCTTTCATAGAGCGGGCCTATGATGAAACAGACATGGATGTGATCACAGAGATCCTGACCAAGTTAGACGCTATGTCCAATCACACCAGCTTCCTGTTGAGGATCGAAGCAGGGGACGAAGTTTTTCTGACGGCAGCAGATAGCTGTCCCGGTGACTGGGACGAGGTTGATATTTCTTTGCTCGAAAATGTAACCGTTCTCAAATTGCCGCATCACGGTCAAGTTGATAGTATTTCAGAACAATTTATGGGAGATATGCCGCTGCGGTATGTGATCACAACTGCATCCTCGGATCGCCGCTACCGGAGTGCAAATGCTGAGGTTTATGAGCGGCTTTTGGCCATGTGCCCCGCAAACCGGCCGCCGCAATTCCTTTTCACGGACGAACGATCTTACCCCCCATATTTCCACCAACCTGACGGTTTTCAGGCCATCACTCTTGTGATCGATTCTGGGAGTATTACTCCGGAATTTATCAAATTTACCACCAAACACTAATTAAGGAGGAACCACGATGAAAAGCAAGAAACTCTTATCCCTGCTTCTCGCTCTGGCCATGGTCATGAGCATGGCTGCTTGCGGCGCAAAGACCAACGAGCCCCCCGCGACCTCCGGTACTCCGTCTGAGACGGGTGCCCCTGCTACGGAAGAACTGAATTGGCCCACCAAGGAGATCACCTTGATCCAGCCTTGGAGCCTGGGCGGCGGGCCTGACGTGATCACCCGTCAGATCGCCTCTTACAGCGACAAGATCCTGGGTGTCCCCATGATCGTTGAAAACCATACCGGCGGTTCCGGTACCATCGGCATGAACGATTTTCTGGAGGCTGAGGACGATGGCTACACGCTGTTCTGCTGCAACGGTCCTCTGTTTTCTCTGACTCCCAGCTTTATTGATGTGGACTATACCATTGATGACATCAGCCCCATCTGCGGTATCCGTATCACGGAGTTTGTCATCCTCAGCAACGCATCCAGCAAGATTACCAACATTCAGGAGCTGAAGGATTACGCTGCCGCTGGCCACACGGTGAAATATGCAACTACCGGCGGCCCCGGCAATGACAGCTACACTATGATCTCTGCACTGTTCGCCCTTCTGGACATCCCCTGCGAGGCAGTGCCTTATGACGGCGGCCAGGAAGCGATCAACGCTCTGGTTGGCGGCCATGTGGATATTGCCATCGGTTCTCCCCCGACCTATCGCGACTATGTGATCAACGGTCAGCTGAACTGCCTGGGTACCTTTATCCCCGAAGGCCTGGATGTGGAAGGCATTGGCCACATTGCTTCCTTCAAGGAGCAGGGCATTGACGTGGAGTTCACCGGTATGGACTATCTGGCCGTCCGTTCCTCTGTTGATCCCCGTATCCAGGAAAAGCTGCGCGAGTTTGTTCTGGAAGTGTATGCCGATCCTGAGTTCCAGGCGTTCATGGCTGGCATGGGCATGAAGGCATGGGATTCCGATGCTGCCGAGATCCTGAGCATGATCGATTCCCAGACTGAGGCTATGAGTCAGTACATCCCTCTGGTTCAGTAAGTGACTGAGGTGCCCTGAGTCCTTGGGCTTGGGGCACCCCTTTTTAACTGAGGTGTGTTATTATGAAAATCAAGTATAACCATGAGATCATATCGGGCATCGTGTTTGCCCTTATCAGCTCTTTTTTATGGTTTTCTATCCCTACGCAGGTCAAGACGATGGAGAAAACCGCTATTACCGCACAGACGCTTCCTAAAATCGCCATCGGCGGCATGTTTGTTTTTGCCGTCTGCCTTTTGCTGGAAGGCATCTTTATGAAGGAAAAAGAGGAATTGACCGTCACGAAGGAATCCTTTCATTCCGCTGCCTTTAAGAAGGAACTGCGCTCCATTCTCTATTGCCTGTTCCTTGTTGCCTACTGCTTTATGGTGAAACCTTTTGGTTTTGTCATCTCCACCGTGATCCTGGTTCTTGCGATCATGGTGTACTATGGTGCCAGAAAATGGTATTACTATGCGATCCCCCTTGCCATGGTAGGCATCGTATATTATGTATTCCGAGTCGTGCTTCACGTCTCTCTGCCGTAACGGGGAAGGAGGAAGATCATGGAACAATTTTTAGGCGGTTTGCAAATTCTGTTGAATTGGCAGAACTTCTTGATTATCCCCGTCGGCCTGGTTATCGGCATCGTGGTCGGAGCAATTCCCGGCCTGACCTCTGACCTTGGCATTATCTTGTGCATTCCTCTGACCTACGGCATGGACCCGACCATGGCGATCTTGATGCTGTTGGCCATTTATTGCGGCGGTACCTACGGCGGCTCGATCACGGCGATCCTCATCAATACGCCCGGTACATCCGCCAATGCGGCAACACTGTTTGACGGCTATCCGATGACCGTCAAAGGGCAGGCGTTTAAGGCCCTGCAAATGGCCTTGTACGCCTCTACGATCGGCGGTCTGATCAGTGCGTTTTCTCTGCTGTTTCTGGCTCCGCTGATCGCAAAGATCACCCTGCTCTTTGGCCCTGCGGAATATTTTGCGCTGGCGGTGTTCGGACTGTCTGTTATCGCCGGTGTGTCGAATGACAGCATTTTCAAGGGCCTGATCGCTGCCTGCCTTGGTTTGTTCATGACCACGATCGGCGTGGATTCTATCAGCGGTACAGCGCGGTTCCTGTTTGGTCAGAAGAAGCTGATGGCCGGTATCGACCTCATTATTGCGCTGATTGGTATGTTCGCCATCTCTGAAATTCTGACCAAATCTAAATATGATCCCAAAACGGATCATAAAATTTATGACCCCAAGGCCCTGACGAAGGATAAGATCACAAAAGAGGAATATCGGCGCTGCCGCAAGCCCATTGGCATTGGTTCTCTTGTCGGTGTCATCATTGGCGCAACGCCCGGCACTGGCGGCGGTTTGGCGGCGTTTATTGCTTACAATCAGGTCAAGCAGGCGTCCAAGCACCCGGAAACGTTCGGCAAGGGTGAGATCGAGGGCGTGGCTGTTGCGGAATCTGCCAACAACGGCGCTTGCGGTGCAACTATGATCCCCATGCTGACGCTGGGTGTCCCCGGTGACGGTGCAACGGCCATTCTGATGGGCGCATTCATGCTTCACGGCATGGTTCCCGGTCCGTCCTTGTTTGCCGAGCAGGGCAACGTTCTTTATGCCATCATGCTGGGCCTGCTCGTGGTGAATGTGTTCATGTATATCGTGGGCACTGGTTTGACCCGGTTTTATGCGCATATTACCCGCATTCCCTATGAGATTCTGGCTCCCATCGTACTGACATTCTGCATTGCAGGCTCTTATTCAACCAACAACCGCATCTATGATATTTATATCATTTTGATTTTCGGTATCGTTTCTTACTTTCTGCGGCGCATGGGCTTCCAACTGGTGCCTATTCTGCTGGGCATCGTGCTTGGACCTCTGGCTGAAAAGAACTTCCGCCGTGCCATGGTCATTTCTGAAGGCAGCTTCAGCATTTTCTTCACTCGTCCGATCAGCTGCGCGTTCATTTTGATCGCGATTGTGTCCGTGGCAATTTTTGGCATCCGGAACTACAAGTCCAGAAAGCTGGCAAAGCAGAATACTGCTGAAACTTCCGAGAGAAAATAATCGAACGGAAAACGTCCCCGCTCAGTTTGGAAACAAAACTCTCTGCTTTGAGGGAGTGCGCTGACTGGGGATGACTTGGCAGACGAACTTAGGCCAACATTAAAAACAAGGGGCTTTCTTTACGAAGGCCCCTTGTTTTGTAGAAAAAACCGACTGATACCTTGCTACTGCCGATAGCGGCCTAAAGCGAATCGCGGATATCATGGAAAAAGTTGTGCCGTTCGGCTCTGATTTATATTGTAGGCGGCTTGGGAGTCCTGATCATGCACATCAGCGTAGTACCGGAAATGTTTGCCCTGATTTTCAAGAGCGCCTTTACACCTAAAATGGACGATGAATTGGCATTTCTCTTAGCAGAGGCACATCATAACCTTGGCCAGTTAGAAAGACTGATTCAATATGCGCCCAACAGAATCCCTTTTTGTGACTTGATGGTTTTGAAGGAATGCACCAATTCTTGCTATCCCTCAATCATTATTTTTATTATTTCAAGTATAGCAGATGATTGAGAATAAAAAGCACTATCCCGCAATTTGTTTCACAAAACTGCCAAATAGTGCGATTAATCACTCAATTCGAGTTTCACGATTTATACACACCTTCGCCACGATGGCGCTCCAGAACGGCGTGGACGTCAAGACCGTCAGCAGTATGCTGGGCCACTACTCGGCGGGCTTCACGCTGGATACATACGCCCACGTTACCACGGACGCGCAGCTCAAAGCGGCGCAAACGATGGGCAATATCCTATCCCGTGCTGTCTGACGGTTTCCGCTACCCGCTCTCGTTGGGGTCAGCGTCTGCGCATCCACATTGAAATGTGGCGCTCAAATAAACTTGGGATCAAAGAAAAAATAAGTCGAGGGAATTTTCCCCGACTTATTTTTTCGTGCCCTGTACCGTCCGGCCTACCCCATAGGTCACATTGTGTACCTATGAACATGAACCGACTGGTTTCCGCAGCTTTTTTGCTTGCTTGGCGAATGTGCTCAGGAGTCTGCTTCCTCCGGGCTTTCTTCCATACGGGCGGCCAGCTCCGCTTCGTGGGCACGAAGCTCCCGGTCCACCTTTCGGGAAACGAAGAAATAGCAGATGAGGTGGGTGGTGGCCGTCAGAGCCCAGGAGAGAGGATAGACGATGTAGACCATCTCGATCCGGTGGTAGGCCGGAAGCCGGAACACAGTAGACAGCCAGATGAGCCGGGAGGCGCAGGCGCCCATCAGCGTGACCAGCATGGGAAGAATGTTGTACCCCACGCCACGCAGAGAACCGACGATCACATCCATGATGGCGTCCAGACCGTAGAACAGGGCAATCCAGCGGAGGCGCACCATACCGGCTGCCACCACCTCGGCGCTGGGGGAATAGATCCCCAGAAGCTGCGGGCCGAAATAGACGGCCAGAACGCTCAGAAGCTCTGTGGTCACAACGCCGGTCACAACGCTGATCATAGCGATCTTCTTGATGCGCCGATAGTCACCGGCGCCGTAATTCTGGCTGGTAAAGGCCACGTTGGCCTGATAGAAGGCGTTGATGTTGGAATAAATGAACTGCTCAATGCTGATGGCGGCAGAGCTGCCGGCCATAATGACCTCACCGAAGGAGTTGACGGAGGACTGCACCGTCACGTTGGCCAGAGAGAACAGCATTCCCTGAATTCCGGCGGGGATGCCCACCTGCATGATCTGCTTGAGCTTGATGGGGTAGATCTTCAGCTGCCGGAAGTCCAGCCGCAGAGGACCGGTCTCCTTCATGAGGCAGCGGACCACCAGTGCGGCAGAAATGCACTGGGAGATCACGGTGGCCAATGCCACGCCTGCCACATCCATGTGGAAGTAGATGACAAAGACCAGATTCAGGATCACGTTGACAACGCCGGATGCGAACAGGTAATAGAGAGGTCTTTGGGTATCGCCGCTGGCCCGCAGCAGAGCGGCGCCAAAGTTGTAGAGCATGGTGGCGGTCATGCCGGCGAAGTAGATCCGCAGGTAGAGCGTGGCCAGATCCAGCACATTGGCGGGACACTGCATCCAGATCAGGATGGTCCGGGCACCCAGAATACCGACCACTGTCAGGAACACGCCGCTGTACAGGGAGAGCAGGATGGAGGTGTGGACCGTTTTGCTGAGTTCCTCGTCCTCATGAGCGCCGAAGTGCCGGGCAGCCAGAATATTGGCGCCGATGGACAATCCTAAGAACATATTGGTCAGCAGGGCGATCAGGGAGGTGTTGGAACCCACCGCCGCCAGGGAATTGTCACCGGCCCAGCGGCCGACCACCACCACGTCCGCCGCGTTGAACAGCAGCTGCAGCATGGTGGAGAGGGTCAGCGGGACGGCGAAGCGCAGTAGCTTCGGCAGGATCGCGCCATGCAGCATGTCGATCTCGTAGGTTTTCTTTGCGCTCCGCATCATGGGAAACCTCCTGAAATACTGTCAAAAATACAGAAAAGGGTCGCCCTTCAGGGCAGTGTCCCTATTCTAACACCGCCATAGCGGAAAAGCCACCCCTTTTTCTAAAAAGTTCTACCATTTTTTCCGTAGACACGCAAGGGCTTTTAGCG
>ULYD01008607.1_pt1 | contig 10429 bp, 9 predicted proteins | sample 1961831 | NCBI WGS metagenome assembly ULYD01 (sample SAMEA4835854, study PRJEB28245) | human gut metagenome | biome: gut microbiome; material: fecal sample | place: Denmark | collected 2008 | reverse complement strand
CCGCCCGCAGATCGCCGTCCCCACCCACTACGGCTGTATCGTGGGGGAGAGGACGGACGGCGCGGCCTTTGCCGCCGCCCTGCCGGCGGACATCTCCGCCGTGCAGCTGATCCGCCAATGACCCCGTACAGAATTCCGCCCCGGTGCCGGCCGATGCCGACCAGACGGTGGAGGTGACGGCCCCGGCACCAGCCGGGGAGGATGATCAAGCGAACGAAAAAGGCATTCAGCGGCCCCCGGCTGACGCCGGGGGCCGTCACTTCATTTTTGCTGCATTTTGCTTACAAAAAAAGCACAAAAAGGGAACCAAAGAGTACAGGGTGGGTGCAGGAAAAGTAAAGCAAATGTATCAAAAGAAAGCACTATTTCTCGCTTTTTTCCTCCCGCGGCAGCACCAGATTGAGCAGTACGGCCATCAGTGTGGCCACCACCACCGGGGACTTTCCGAAGATGGTCGTCACCGCCTCCGGGAACTGTGCCAGGGCCTCTGCCGCCTGGGAAATGCCCACACCCAGTGCGGCGGAAAGCCCGACGATCGTGGTGTTTCGGGCGGTCAGCCCCTCGGCGGCGATGAGCTTCATGCCGGTCATGGCGATGGTGGAAAACACCGCCGCCGTGGCCCCGCCCAGCACGCATTGCGGGATGGTGGTGAGTACGGCGGAAAATTTCGGAATGATACCGGCAAGCAGTAAAAACGCGCCGGTCAGCGCAAAAACGTTGCGATTTACAACTTTATTTGTGGCTACAATTCCCACATTCTGGGAGTATGTCGCCGTGGGAAGACCGCCCAGCAGCGCTGTCAGAATGTTGCTGACGCCATAGGCTGCGATGCCGCCCCGCAGCTCCTGCGTGGTGGGCTCCCGATCCATGCCGCCCACGGTGGTGGCCGTCAGGTCGCCGATAGCCTGAATGGCGTTGATGGCGAACAACAGCCCCAGTGCGACGCACGCCGAGGGTTCAAATGTCACGCCAAAGGGCAGAAATTCCGGCAGAGAGAACCACCCGGCCCCCGCGATGCCGGACAGATCCACCATCCCGGCCCCAAAAGCGACGGCGTAGCCCGCCAGAATACCCAGTAAAATGGACGCCAGCTTAAAAATGCCCCTGCCGCGATTGGTCAGCACCAGCACCACCGCTAGTGTAAATGCCGCAATAGCCCAGTTCTGCCAGGATCCGTACACCAGCGCTTCCGGCAGGCCCCGCTGCACCACAACGCTTTCATATGTGTTGCCGGTGCCGCCGGCCATATAGTTGATGGCCGTGGGGTACAGAGACAGACCGATGGTGAACACTACCGTACCGGTAATGACCGGCGGGAACAGCCTGCGGATAGGCTTGATGAAGATACCCACCAGTGCTGCCACCGCGCCGCCCACGATCATAGCGCCCGACACAGCGGCCAACCCGCCGCTGCCGGAGACGATGGCCTGCATACTGGGCAGATAAGCGAAGCTGACACCGAAGATCACCGGCAGCCCCGCGCCGAAGCGCCCACCGATGGGAAACAGCTGCAGCAGCGTGGTAACGGCGGACATGACCAGCGATGCCTGTATCAGCAGGACCCGCTGGTCATGCGCCAGTCCGGCCACGTTGGCAATGATGATGGCTGGGGTCACGCAGCCCACGATCATAGCCACCAGGTGCTGCAGCGCCATGGATACGGCCATGCCAACAGGTGGCAGGCCCCGGTATTGAAACAGCGCCTCTCGGCGGCATTCAAGCTTTCGCATGGTGTGGTCTCCTTTGTGCGTAGTGTGCTCAGTATAGCACGTTTTTAACGGAAAACTCAACCGTTTTCTCACAAACAGCCCAAGCGGCGCAAAACCGCCCTCCGGTATCGTCGGAGGGCGGTCAGATCATGCGTGTTTATGCCTGCGGACACTGGCGAAAAACGGGCGCTTCAGCGTGTCTGTACTGCTGAACAAACCGGATTAGAAGGATGACAGCGCCTCGCCCGTGTGTGCGGAGTGCTGTTTTTTGCGCTTGACGAAGGCCGCACAGTGGCATATAATAACGTATTGTTATTGATAACATATAGTGATTATTGAGGTGAGCGTAATGCCGGCAGCAAAACGGATATCCAAAGAGGCCATCATCGACGCCGCGGAGGCGGTGCTCCGCATCGGCGGGTTTGAGGCGATCAACGCCCGCAGTGTGGCGAAGGCGCTGGGGTGCTCCACCCAGCCCATCTATCTGTCCTTCCGCAATATGGAGGAGTTGAAGTCCGCGCTGACCCAGCGGGCCATCGAGCAGCATACCCAGCGGGTACAGGAATCTCTGCGGGCGCATGAGGGGCGCGATAGTCGGTACAGCAGCTACGGCATGGGCTTTGTGCAGTTCGCGGCCCAGGAAAAGCAGCTGTTCCGCTGGCTGTACCTGGAGGACAACCAGCCGGGCCGCCATCAGGAGGACGTGCTGGAGCCGGAGATCATCCGGACCGTCATGGACGAATTCGGCTATGACGAGGTCACGGCCCGGGCCTTTCACCGGGATATGACGTATTATTCCTACGGACTGGCCATCCTCGCCAACACCGGGCATCTGGCGCTGACAGAGACGGAGCTTCGGGAAGCCTTTCGACGGGAGTTCCGTGCACTGGCGGCGTATTACGGTCCGCCGAAGAAGCTGCCGGAATTTGCAGAGAGGGAGAATGCAGTGCATCAATTATTCCGCTAAGAGGCCGTCTTGCAAAATTGTAAGAAAATCGCAGGAAATGTAAGGAAAAGCAATGGCTGCCATGGGATAATGGCGGTATACTCCTCCGGTGGGAAGAAGGTGTTGAAGTGAAAACAAATAAGACATTGGCACAGAAGCTGTGTCTGCTGGACCTGGTGAGTCTGCTGTCGTATACGGCGGCTCTGCTGGCAGCGCTGTGTTTTTTGGTGCTGCTGCCCGGGTGCAGCCTGGGGGAGAAGGTGGATCGTGAGCCGGTGCAGACACTGGAATGTACCCGCCCGGTATCCCTGTCCGGGCTGTATCCGGCGGGCGGCATGAGCCTGCTGGCCTTTGACAACGATAAAATGGGATATTCCGCCCTGTGCGGCAGCGGCGATACGTTCTGGTTCGCCAATGCTTCACTGTTTCTGGACGCGGGGGGCGCGCTGTACGCCGCCGGCGATGCGGAGGAGCTGATCGGTGTGGGAACGGGCCGCACGACGCTGTATAACGTGGGGGAGAGCATCACGGCCTGCGACCTGACGGCTAACGGTATCGCCGGAGAGATGTACGACTGCTGCGTTCTGCCGGAGGCAGGCCTGCTGGTGGGCGGCATGTATGAAAACGGCGCCTTCCGGCTGTACGTTATAGACCCGGCGCAGCTGACCTTCGAGCCGGTAGCGTCAGCGGTGTCCGTCCCGTCGCCGCTGACGGTGGATGAGACACTGCTGCAGGCCTATTGGGGTGCCCTGAACGGCCTGCCGGTGGCAGAGAGCTTACAGGAAGCGCGGCAGCAGGCGGATGTGTTGGAGCAGCGATACGGCGTGCGGATACTGCTGTCCTCCCAGTGCCGGGAGGCAGCGGCGCTGAGCAGCTATCCCATCACTCTGTCGGACACCATGGACACGGAAGCAGAGCTGAACGGCGTCCGCGCCGTGCTGGCGGCGATGGACCGCAGCTTTGCCCTGTATCCGGAGGGCTTTCTGGCGCAGTTCCGCAACCGCGCCGGTGAGGGCGGGCTGTGCTTCCTGTTGGTGGCTCACATCGACAGCGACTATGGCGTGGTAGGCTGCACCTACGATTCGGCGGACTGGCAGTATATCGCACTGGACGTGCAGGCCGACTATATGCGGGAGGGCACTGTCTGCCACGAGATCTGGCACGCTACGGAGAACGAGATACTGTCCCGCGATTACACCGCCTTCAACTGGGATGACTGGAATGCACTGAACCCGGCGGGCTTTACCTATTGGAACGACAGCGGTGGCTATGACCGGTACGACGCCCGCTGGACCATGTTCGACAACAGCGAGGGCGTGTACTTTGTGGACAGCTACGCCAAGCTGGCGGCACAGGAGGATCGGGCGCGGATCATGGAGTATTTCATGGCTCATGAGGACGAGGCGGGGCTGCTGATCCAGTCAGACGCCATACGGCAGAAGCTGACGTGGATGTGCCGCGCTGTGCGGGAGTGCTTCGATACCGCCGGATGGGGAACGCCCCGCTGGGAGAAGCTTTTGTAAAATAAAGGAGAGTCTATGATACCCGAATGGAAAATATATCCCCGTTCTCAGGGACACAGCACCGTGTACCTACAGAACGTGGTCACAGATCCCGCCATACAGGTGGGGGCGTACACCATCTATGACGATTTTGTCAATGACCCCCGGGACTTCCAGCGGAACAACGTGCTGTACCACTATCCCGAGTGCAACCATGACCGGCTGATCATCGGAAAGTACAGCTCCATCGCCTGCGGGGCGAAGTTTATCTTCAATGCGGCCAACCATACGCTGAGCAGCCTCTCTACTTACCCGTTCCCCATCATGTTCGAGGAATGGGGGCTGGGGACGGCGTGCGAGGACATTGCCGCCGCCTGGGATAACCACGGGGATATCGTGGTGGGCAATGACGTATGGATCGGCTATGAGGCCGTGATCCTGGCGGGCGTTACCATCGGCGACGGCGCCATCATCGGCAGCCGCGCCGTGGTGACAAAGGATGTGCCGCCCTACACCATCGTGGGCGGCCTGCCGGCCAAGCCCATCCGCAGGCGGTATGACGAGGAGACCGCCGCGCGGCTGGAGAAGCTGCGGTGGTGGGACTGGCCGGAGGCGCAGGTGCGGCGGGCTATCCCGCTGCTGCAGGCCGGCGATCTGGACGCCCTGGAAAAGTTGGTATAAGGCCGGCGGCCGTGGACCAGGCGTACACGCCGGACACTTTCTGACCCTGCTGTAAAAGAGTATCTGAGGGATACGTGTATACGGACAACGAAATGAGCCCTCCGACAGATGCCGGAGGGCTTTCAACTGCCTGTTGCGAAACGGGCCGGGGAAAGGTATAATCTAAGGAGAACATACTGCGGAACGGCGAGAAAGGAGAAACCTATGGGTAATGTGACAGCGGACCGCGCATGGGCTGTCCATCCGGTGACGGAGGCGGACATAGAGGCGTATCTGGACATCTATCTCAATTCCTATCCGGCGTACAAGACGCTGGACGAGGAATGCCGGGCACACTACCGGAGCAAGCATCTTACGGAGCTGCGGGAGGACACCCAGACTCGGACGATGGGCCTGTTTGAGGGCGGCACACTGATCGCCACCATGAAGCTGATCCTGTTCTCCATGAACTTCTTTGGGGTCATGCAGCCTGCCTGCGGTGTGATGGCGCTGGAGGTACACCCCCTGCACAAGAAGAAGGGCGCGGCGCTGTATATGATACGGTATGCCGAGCGCTATGCACGGGAAAACGGCGCGCTGCTGACCATGCTGCTGCCGTTCAACATCGGCTTTTACCGTCGGATGGGCTACGGCTTTGGCGGGAAGTTATATGAATACCATCTGCCAACCGGGGCACTGCCGCGGTTGGACGGAGAGGTGCGGGCGCACCTGCGCCTGCTGCAGCCGGAGGAGTTTGACCAGGCGATGGACTGCCAGCGGCGCTTTGCCGCCCGAAACCATGGCATGGTGGAGAAGTTCGACGAGGAGCTGCGCGGAGCCCGAGGGGATATTCAGGTGCGCCGTATGGGTTATTACGACGGCGGACGCCTGTTAGGCTACGCGGCCTATCGGTTTGAAAGCGCCAGTGCGTGCAACTATACCCAAAACCGGCTCAGCGTGGAGGAACTGGTGTATGAGAACGGCACAGTGCTGCGGGCGCTGCTGGGCGGCCTGCGGATGCAGGAGGATCTGGCCCAGACAGTGATACTGCGGACAGGGGAGGAGGATTTCCACCATCTGCTGGACGATCCGCAGGACGTGTCCGGAAACTACATCGACTACGGCTTTTTGCAGACCAATGTTTCCGCCGTGGGGACCATGTTCAAGCTGACGGACGGGGCGGACTTCGTGCGGCGGACCGGCTATCGGAATTTCCCGGCGGGGACGCTGACGGCGGCCTTCCGCTATCGGGATGAGATGGCGGACCGGGAGGAGGAGCTGCGTATCGGCTTTGCCGATGGCCGCTGGGCCGTGGCAGAGGGGACCGCGGACGTGACGGTGATCTGCCGGCAGGGGGATCTGGCGGCGCTGCTGATGGGGTCCTGCGGTCTGACGGCGCTGCTGCGGCTGGGTGCGGCGTCCGCAGATGACGCCGAAAAGGCGCGACAGTTGGCGCAGCTGCTGTACTGTGTCCAGAAGCCCTGGCTGAACGCGGATTATTGAGCTGCCGCAGTTGACAAATAGAAAACAACACAGGAGAACAAGAGATGCGGAACATATTGAAGGAAAAGCTGGCCAGAGGCGAGAAGCCGCTGGGCACATTCGTGGGTACCGGCAGTGCTGCCGTGGTGGAATGCCTGGGCTGTGCGGGGCTGGATTTTGTCATTCTGGACAATGAGCACAGCCCCATCGAGGCGGAGACAACCGCCCGGCTGGTGTGCGCCGCGGAAAGGCGAAACATCACGCCCCTGGCCCGGGTGCGGGAGATCAGCCGCCCGGCGATCTTGAAGCTGCTGGACGTTGGCGTGCAGGGGATCATTATTCCAGATGTGCACAGTGCGGCGGAGGTGAAGCGCGTGGTGGATTACGCCAAGTACGCCCCGGTGGGGCAGAGGGGGTTCTGCCCGTCCCGGAAGGATGGTTGGGGCACCGATACGCCGGCCGGCGTACTGGAGACAATGGCGCACTTCAACGGTGAGACGCTGGTGATCCCCCAGTGTGAGACGACAGAGGCGCTGGCGGATATTGAGAATATCGCAGCGATGGAGGGTGTGGACGGCATTTTTATCGGTCCCTTCGATCTGTCTATTTCTATGGGGCTGCCTGGGGCCTTTGAGGAGCAGCGCTTCAAGGCGGCCCTGACGCGGATACAACAGGCCTGCCGCCAGGCGGGCAAACCCTGCCTGATATTTGCCGGGGACGGTGCGGCCGCCGGTGCACGGCTGGCCCAGGGCTTCGACGGCGTGGCCATCGGACTGGATGCCACGATGCTGATCGCCGGTGTACGGGCGCAGCTGGCTGCCTGCCGCGGATAAAGAAGAAAAGAGGACGGCGCCCCGTGGGGCGCCGTCCTCTGCATATTACATATCCTTCATTTTTTCCAGCAGCTCTGCCATCTTGTCGTAGAAGTACCGACATTCGCGGATGCTCAGGTACTCCTGAGTGGAGTGGCAGTTGAAGGCGTTGGGCGTCAGGGAGACGGCGTTAAGGCACGGAAGGTGATGGCCCGTCTGCCGATATAGCCGCGCATGTCGGTTACCAGGCCGTTTTTCCCGCAGGTGCGCAGCGCGTCCAAGCCAAGTGCCGCGATCGCCGCGGCCAGATAGTCCCGGGTGTCCTCATCATGGAAGGAGACGCAGGGGTGTCGATGCGGGCAGCGGCGCTGGGCGATCATGTAGTCCAGCTGTTTTTTCATTTCTTCAGTAAGGTCGAAATTCATAGTATATCTCACCGCGATTATATGCGGCGGATGTATATTCCTCCGACACCGGACAAAGACTACGGATGTAAAATCTGCTTTGACTGGAGGAATTTCATATATGAAAGCAACAGGCATCGTGCGCCGCATCGACGACCTGGGCCGCGTGGTCATCCCCAAGGAGATCCGTCGCACCATGCGTATCCGCGAGGGCGACCCGTTGGAGATATACACCACCCGTGACGGCGAGGTCATTTTCAAGAAGTATTCCCTTATCGGCGGGCTGGAGGAGTTCGCCGCACAGTTCTGCGATACCCTCAGCCGCAGCACGGACTTTTCCGCCGCTGTTACCGACCGCGATGCGGTCATCGCCATCGCCGGGGCGGGGAAGAAGGAACTGCTGGGCAAGCCTGTCTCCCCTGCGCTGGAGCAGGTCATGGACCAGCGTGGCCTCTACTGCGGCGAGGGTGTGGCCATCAGCGATGAGAACGAGCAGTTCCGGGCCGCTGTGGCGGCACCTATTCTCTGCGGCGGCGACGTGCTGGGCGCGGTGCTCTTTCTCTCTCCCGACGGCAAGCCGGCGGGGGAGACGGAGTGTAAGCTTGCCCAGACCGTGGCGTCCTTTCTGGGCAAACACATGGAGTCCTGACAGAAGGCCCCGTGGCTTTCGCCGCAGAGCCTTGCATACGGCTTTCGCAAGCTTTTTGACCGGCAAGAAAAAGAGAAGCGCCTTTCAGGCGCTTCTCTTTTGACTTATCAGTGCAGCAGCAGGCTGACAACAGCCTGAACGTCATCGACGCTTACTTCGCGGTTGCCGTTGACATCGCAGCGGAGGAACTTCTCCATGTCAAGTGCGGAATGCTTGGCGTTATATAGGTCGTAGATATACTGGGCGTCGTTGATGTCGATATGGCCCGTGCCGTTGACGTCGCCGCTGTAGGATACCGACACAGTGGAGTTGCCCTTAACGGAGATCACAGATTTTGCCGCGGCGGCGATACCTGCCGCCGTACCCTTGTCCACCAGCAGCCAGGCGTAGGCTTCGTATTTCTCTGACCAGAACATGGCCGCATCACCGTAGTAGAGGGACTTGGTCGCAGGGAGCTTTGTTTCCGGCACAGCGGTGATGAGCCATACGGCGTTGCCATTTATGAGCTTTACATACTCGGCTGCGTTCACCGTCAATGCAAGCTGTGCCGTTTTGGTGATGCTCACCATGATAATGCCGCCCTTGATGTAGTCCCCGGGAATGGTGTAAGTGCTGGCATTTTCGTTGCGCTGGAGCGTGAGAGTTTTTTCGCCGGCCATGACGGTGACCGTGTAGTCAAATCCCTCTTGGTGATTGATACCGAATGTAAAAGCTTCACCGCTTTTTACGGTATAGGACGTAACGTCACCCCAGACATCGGCGGCGCCGCTGCCCGTAAGCACGATTTGCGTGGTGCCGCTTTGCGGGGCCTTCTTCACCGTAATGACCACCGGGCCGGTGACGGACTTTGCCGGGATCGTGTAGGTATAGGCGTTGCTGCCGCTGCTGCTGACAGTGCACGTCACCGGCTGACCGTTCACCGTTACGGCCACCGCATAGTCGTAGTTGGCCGCCTGCGTGACCGTAAAGGTATAATTCTGCCCATGCGTTGCGGGAGTGAGGGGGCTGACATCGCCGGAGCCGTCGCCCTCAACGGTCACCGCGTATGTTTTGATAGTGGGTGCGCTGTTGGCGCTGATGACCAGCTCGCCGGTGACATTTTTGATCGTATAGCTGCCGTCACAGTTGTTGATGATGTCAACTTTTTCATTATTCACAGTGGCCGAAAAGTCGTAGTTATAGCTGGGATCGGCGGTGAAGGTGTAGTCGCCGTTTTCAGTCACATAAGCGGCGCCGGTGGCACAATCCGGAAGCACAACAGGGAAGCCGCCGCACAGGATCGTCACCGTGTTGCTTTGGCCGGCCGGTACACTGGCAGTTTGGGCGTCCTTTGCCGCGTTGGCGCGGACGTCCATCTGTGCCTTGACCAATTTCACAGTGGCCTCACCGGCAGCCTTTACGGTGAAATTCAGCATGATAGAACTGTCGGAGCGCGGTTCTCCGTAGCCGCCTATGGTCAAACGACCAGGAACAGAGTGATCAATGACATCAGGAACTTTGCTGCCGATGGTTGCGCTTGCGAATATGAGTTTTTCCGCATCATAGTCGATTTGGAAGAAATAGGTGTTGTATTCCCGCGATGTGGAATTTTGACCTAAGTATAGTCCAACCAATGCGGTTTCTCCGACTGCGGTGGTTGGATTGCTATACAGATAAGCGTAAAAGCTCTCTGTACCGCTGGCAGACGCCGGCAGCAAAAGCAGTACCATAACCGCCGCTAAAAGCCCGGAAAACCATCGTTTCATCTTAAAAACCCCTCCGTTTCGCCACTTTTCGGCAAATACCAACCTAAATTTATCACCGGTCACCGAACAATTCAATTCGCAATAGGCAGAAATTTAAGGGGAATTGTTGTGCAGAATGACGATAAAGCCCATGAAAATGGGCAAAAACCTTCCCCCAGGGGGAGGGATTTTTCGCGCCCCTGTTAGCGTTCCGTTAAAACTGCGTTAAGAAATCACCGATTTTCTTGAAACTACAATCATAGAGTGCTACCATAAAACAACGTAGGGGGCGCGAGGTACAGGCCTCGCGCGACAGGAGGGGAGCTCCCGGGAGACAGATCATCTGTTTCCCGGGAGCCTTGCTTTGCCTACAAAAAACCCATCGGCCGCACAAAAATGCGGCCGATGGGTTTACCATAATTTGTATTATTGTCAACTTATCCCTGCGGCTGCTCACTTTCTGCCACCGGAGTCTCGACGGTGGAATCGGCAGCGGGCTCCGGAATCGCCTCGGGTACCGGCTCCTGCGGGGAAGCCTCTG
>ULYD01046228.1_pt1 | contig 10635 bp, 9 predicted proteins | sample 1961831 | NCBI WGS metagenome assembly ULYD01 (sample SAMEA4835854, study PRJEB28245) | human gut metagenome | biome: gut microbiome; material: fecal sample | place: Denmark | collected 2008 | reverse complement strand
AACCCTGCGGGTGCGCTGGCGGCTGGGCGTGCGGCTGGACCGCTGCCTGAAAGCCAGCCAGCTGGCAGCGCTCACCATCGAGCGGCCCCTGCTCTACCGGCTGGCCGGTGCCAGCCGGGTGGTGCTGTACCCTGCCGGGCAAAAGCGCACCCTGACCCTGCTTTTGAGCGCGCAGAACGCGCAGTTTTTAGCTGACCGCATGATGCCGCGCCGGGATGCTGTGGCCCACACCCCGCGCGGCGGCGAAAAGCTGGCCTTTGCGGTGCTGGGTGCCAACGGCCTTTCCACCCTTGCTTTGCTGGCGCTGGCCATCAAACAGAGCAGGCCCTATGTGCCGGATGCCCAGACGGCGGCCTTTGCCCACCTGAACCGCATTGCAGCGTGGGCGGCGCGCTGGCTGCCCATGGGCACAGCATGGCTGCTGGTGCTGGGCGGTGTGCTGTTCTGCGCAAGCCTTGCGCGCAGCGCGGCCCATGCGGCCCATTACACCGTGTGGCGCACCGAGAGTCACCTTGGCAGCCGGGGCGGCTTTGTGCACCGGTACGAGATGCGCCTTGCGCTGGAGCACCTGAGCTATGCGGACCTGCGCCGCTCGCCTGCCACATGGGCGCTGGGCTGCTGCCCGGTGTTCGTCACGGCAGGCAGCTGCCAGCCGGAGATCCCATTGCTGGTCTGGCGGGAGGACGGCCCTTTTCTACAGGAGCTGCTGCCCGGCTTCGCCCTGCCGCCAAAAGCCCCGGTGGACACCGCAGGCCGCAGCATCCCGGCGTTTTTTCTGCCTGCCGGCATCCCCTGCGGGCTGTGCCTGCTGCTGACAGCGGTATCCCGCTACACCCTGCCTGCGCTTACGGTGCCGCTGCTGGTGGTCACTGCTGTGTTTGCCGCCCTGCTTGCGAGTGCGTACAACGGCTGGCGCAAAGAGGGCATCTGGCTGCAAAACGGCCGCCTGACCCTGCGCTGGCAGCACGGCTTCCATCTGCACGACATCTGCGTGCTCTGCCCTGTTCCGGCCCTGACGGCCATGCAGTCGCCATGGGCCGCGGCGGTGCACCGCACGAACCTCACCCTCACCTTTCCGGGCGGGGTGAAGTGCAGGGTGCGCAGCGTAAAGTGCAGCGAATTGCCTTTTTTGCTTTTCTGAAACTGTAAGGAGTCTTTTTCTGTGATAAAAACTGTATTATTCGATCTGGACGGCACCCTTCTGAACACCATCGACGACCTTGCCGATGCAGGCAACTGGGTGTGTGCACAGCACGGCTGGCCCACCTTTACGGTGGAACAGTTCAAGCACATGGTGGGCAACGGCATCCCGAAGCTGGTGGAGCGCTTCTCGCCGGAAAATGCCCGCACGCCGGAGCAGCTGGCGGCCACGCTGGCCGAGTTCACCGCCCGGTACGACGCCCACAAGGAGGACAAGACGGCCCCCTATCCCGGCATCCCGGAGCTGCTGGACGAGCTGCGGGCACAGGGTGTTCAGTGCGCAGTGTTCTCCAACAAGGCCGACCCGCTCTGCGGCAAGATCATCGCCCACTATTTCGGCACAGGCCGCTTTGATGCCGTGCGCGGCAGCAGGCCCGGTGTGCCCACCAAACCGAACCCCGCCGGGCTCTATGCGCTGATGGACGAGATCGGTGCGGACCGCACTGCCACCCTGTTCGTGGGCGACAGCGATGTGGACATCCTCACCGGACACAATGCCGGACTGCCCGCCATGGGCGCGCTGTGGGGCTTCCGGGGCCGCGCAGAACTGACCGCTGCCGGTGCGGATGCACTGGCAGCGGTACCGGAGGATATTTTTACCTATATCCAGAAGGGTTGACGATTTAAAATTGTCTCCGCTTCGCTCTGACAATATCAGCGGAAAAATCATTTTTGATATTGCAAATCCGGAATGACTGCGGTCATTCCGGATTTGCTTTTTTACGGGAAGGGGTCGTGACGGGAAGCGGCATCTGCTGCTGTCGGCCTGCGGCCGTCGCGCAGCGACTTCTGATTGGCGGAACCTCAAAAAGCGGTTAAGAGATCTTCACGCCGAACAGGCGGGAATCTCCAGCTTTTTGGGGTGGAGCCTACTGCTTTGGGATTATTAAGGGCGAGTAGCCCTTAATTCGTGCCTCCCGCGCTTCGAAAGTAGCGGGTGCTTTTCTGGTTCTCTTTTGGCACGCAAAAGAGAACATACCCGGCGGAGAACGACTTCATAAAAGCCACACAGCCTATCCCCTACTCGAATACGCTCTGCACGGGAAGCAACACGCAAAAAGGCGAGCCGCCCATTGAGCGGCTCGCCTTTTGTGTTCTTCGGGGTAACTTTATCAGCCCAGAGTGACTTCCTGGATCTTGGAGGAAGCGAACTCGAAAGGCCAGACAGTCTTCCACTCCTGATCCTGCACCTGTGCGATAGCAACAGAAGCGTAGGTGTTGTCACGGTAGTGCTTTGCGCCGCCGATCTCGTACTCGGGAGCGAACTCGATCTTGGAGTAGGGCAGAACGATCTTGCGGCCGCCCTCGAATGCACCGTCGATGGACAGCTCTGCCAGAGCGTCGCGGACAGCGGCGCCGTCGGTGGAGCCGGCCTTCTCGATGGCGGTCTTGAACAGCCACACAACGGTGTAGGACTCAGCAGAGTGACCATTCATGTTGACGTTGTAGACCTTCTTGAAGTCCTCGTTGATCTCCACGCCGTTGGTCAGGTCGGGGTTGAACTCGACAACAGAAGCCACGCCGTTTGCGGATGCGCCCAGGTTCGGGATGAAGGAAGGATCGGTGAAGCCGTTGGCCTTGGCAACGATCATCTTGGGCTTGTAGTTCTGCTCCTTCAGGGTCTGGACGAACAGAGTAGCGTCGCCGATGTAGGAGTCGCACAGGATGGCATCGGGGTCAGCCTGCTTCAGAGCCAGGACCTGAGAGGACAGGTCGGTAGCGTTGGAGCTGTAGTCCACTTCGGCCACAACATCCAGACCGTAATCGGGTGCGAACAGGTTGACGCAGCGGATCAGCTCCTGACCGATGGCAGCCTTATCGGTGAAGATGGCGACCTTCTTGATCTCGTTGCCGGTCTGCTCCTTGGAGTCCTGCAGATACTTCAGCATATCTTCCACGTAGACGGAGTTCAGCGGGCACAGACGGAAGAAGTAATCGTAGTCCTTGTGGTCCTCGTCGGTCAGACGGTCCAGCGTGGAGATAGCGGTGATCATGGGGATGCCGTACTGCTGGCAGACCTGAGCCACGACCTCGGTAACAACGGACATGTGGCAGCCCATAATGACGTTGACACCTTCCTGAGTGATCAGGCGCTCTGCCTCAGACTTACCGGTGGCTGCGTCGCCTGCGTGATCACCGCGGACGACTTCCAGCATCTGACCGTTCACGCCGCCTGCCTTGTTGATCTCGTCCACTGCGAAGTCGATGCCGCGCAGGATGTTCTCGCCGATGGCTGCGTTGCCGCCGGACATTGCGTAGATGGTACCGATCTTGATGGTATCACCGCTGGCTGCTGCAGTGCTGCCGGATGCTGCGGTGCTGGTAGATGCTGCAGTGCTGGTGGAAGCGGAAGAGCCGCCGCAGGCGGTCAGAGCAGCTGCGCTGCCCAGAACAGCGGATGCCTTCAGGAAGCTTCTACGAGAGATCTTTTTCATAATTGTCCTCCAATTCTGTTTGTAAAAAACAGCTTGTTAATCCGAGATGCCCCGCCGCACCGTGTGAAGTAGTGCCCGCCGGACATCCAGTTTCCAAAATCAGATGCCGAGGTACGCCTTCTTGACGTGCTCGTTTGCCGAAAGCTCGGCGGCGGTTCCTTCCAGTGCCACGCGGCCATTCTCAATAACATAGCCGCGGTCAGCCGCTGCAAGGGCCTTGGTAATGTCCTGCTCCACCAGCAGCACCGAGATGCCGTCATTCTTCACCATGGTCTTGGCCACTTCCAGAATGTCGTCCACGATGTTGGGGGCAAGGCCCAGACTGGGCTCGTCCAAAATCAGCAGCTTGGGCATGCCGATCAGCGCACGGGCCACGGCCACCATCTGCTGCTCGCCGCCGGACAGGGTGCCGGCAGCCTGCTTTGCGCGCTCGCGCAGTTTGGGGAACCAGTTATAGCACTTTTCCAGATTTTCTGCAAAATGCGCCTTGGTCTCCTTATTGAATGCACCCAGTTCCAGATTTTCCAGCACGGTCATCTCGGTAAAGAGCTGACGGCCTTCCGGCACCTGCACGATGCCGCTGTCCAGAATAACGCGGGAGCTTTTGCCGGAGAGGTCCTCCCCGTTGAACTCCACCTTGCCGGAGCTGGCCTTGACCATGCCTGTGATGGTGCGCACCATGGTGGTCTTACCGGCACCGTTGGAGCCAAGGATGGCAACGATCTCGCCGTCCTTCACCTCAAAGCCGATGTCCCACAGGATGTTCACAGAGCCGTAACCGGCGTTCAGACCTTCAACTTTAAGCACTTGCGCCCTCCTTTTTGGTGCCCAGGTACACCTCCATGACGTAAGGATCGTTCATGACCTGCTCGGGCGTGCCCTCAGCGATCTTTTCGCCGTGGTGAAGGACGATGACCTTCTCGCACAGGCTCACGACCGCCTTCATGATGTGCTCGATGAGCAGGATGGTGACACCGGACTCGTTGATCTTGCGGATCAGCTGGATGGCCTCTTCGGTCTCAGCCGGGTTCAAGCCTGCCATGTTCTCGTCCAGAAACAGCACTTCGGGCTTGGTGGCCAGAGCGCGGGCCATCTCCAGACGCTTCTGGTCCGGCGTGCCCATGTCCTTGGAGATCACATGACGCTTTTCGTACAGGCCGGTGAAGTGCAGCACCTCCATGGCGCGCTCCTTGGCCTCTTTTTCGCTCTTTGCACCGGCGTGGCCGAAGTAGGCGGCGGCGGTGACGTTATCCAGAACGCTCAGGTTCTTCAGAGGCTTCATGATCTGGAAGGTGCGGGCGATCTTCATGTCGGTGTACTCATACGCCTTTTTGTTGGTGATGTCCTCACCATTGTAGAAGATCTTGCCTTCGGTGGGCGGGTAGTAGCCGCAGATCATGTTGAAGGTGGTGGATTTACCAGCACCGTTGGGGCCGATCATGCCGGTGATGGAGCCTTTCTCCACCGAGAAAGAAACATCATGCACGGCGGTCAGACCCTTGAACCGCTTGGTCAGGCCCTGGACTTCAATAATAGGCTTTTCTGCCATGATTACTTCCCTCCCTTGTCTGCCATCAGCTCATACTCTTCCAGCACGTCCAGAGACGGCTTTTTGAGGATCTTTTCATCGATGAAGGTCTTGACCTTCGAGTTCATGTACCAGCCCAGAATACCGGACGGACGGAAGCGGATGACCACGATCAGCACGATGGCATACATCAGCATGTTAATGCCGGGCAGGATGGCGGCAAAGTTTGCACGCAGCAGTTCGCTCAGCGGGATCATGATGAGGCCGCCGATCAGCGGGCCTTCGATGTAGGCAGCGCCGCCCACGACTGCCGGCAGCACGATCTCAGTGGACTTGGACTGGATCATAATATCGGGGTCGATGTAGCGGATGTAGCTGACGTAGAAGAAGCCGACCAGACCGGCAATGATGGCCGAAATGACAACGGCAATGACCTTGTACTTGGTGGGGTTGATGCCGATGGCGGCGGCTGCGTCCTCATCCTCGCGGATGGTGCGCAGCGCAAAGCCCAGCTTGGAGCGGCCGATCTTCTTCATGATGAGGTAAACGCCCACCATCATGATGAAGCCGATGTAGTAGTACGGTACCTTGCTGGTAAAGCGGAACTGCGCAAAGGAGTCCTTGCCGAAGGGCAGGCCCACACCGGATGCGCGGCCGAAGAACTCCGAGTTGATGATGAACTGACGGATGGACTCGGCAAACGCGATGGACACCAGCGTGAAGTAGGGGCCGCGCAGGATCAGGCTGGGGAAGAAGATGACACCGGCCACAACGCCCACAACGAGCATATCCAGCACAGCGGCCACCCAGGGGTTCATGCCCGTCTTTGTGACCACCAGACAGCACACATAGGCACCCAGACCCATGTAAGCGGCCAGACCCAGCGAGTTCTGGCCGGTGATGCCGCCCAGAATGTTCCACGCCATGGACAGGGTGGACATATAGAAGGTGAGAACGAAAATGTTGATGATGTAAGGTTTATCCACGACCAGCGGGATCGCTGCGAAGATGGCGACGATGATAGCCAGAACGATCGCCAGATTGCGGTGATAGGTTTTAACTGCTTTTCTGGTATCCATCTTATCGCCTCCTCAGAATCATGACCTGACGCACGACCAGAATGATGATGAAGGTGACGAACACGATCATATCACTGTAGGACGGGCTGATGAACAATGCACTCATCTGCTCCAGCAGGCCCAGGAAAATACCGGCGAAGAATGCGCCGGGGATGGAGCCCAGACCGCCCACGACCACGACGATCAGTGCGCGGAAGCCGAAGCTTGCGCCTGCGGTGGGATAGATGGTGTAGAACTGGGTCAGCAGAGAGCCGGCGATACCGGCCAGAGCAACGCCCAGACCATAGGTCAGGATGTAAATTTTCTTGACGTTGATGCCCACGACCTCAGCACCAATAGGGTTCTGGGATACGGCGCGGATCTGCTTGCCGGTGGTGGAATACTTGAGGAAGGCAAACAGTGCAATGGCAACCACGATCAGGATCAGGAAGCTGACCAGACGCGGCAGCGCAATGGTGACCGGGCCAAGCGGGATGTAGGTCTGCGAATAAGGGGTAATGATCTTATAATAGGTGGAACCAAAGATGACCAGAGCGCCGTTGGTGAGCAGCAGGCCCAGACCGACGGTAAGGAACAGCAGGTTTGTAAAGCTCTTGGTCTTGAGCGAAGGGGTGATCAGAGTGGACTGGATCAGCGCACCCAGACCGAACATGAGCACTGCGACGATGGGAAGGGCTACATAGGGATCCACCCCAAAGTAGGTATACAGAACATAGGTGATGTACATGCCCACCATCAACATTTCGCCGTGGCAGAAGTTGACGATGTTCATAACACCGAAAATGATGTTCTGGCCCATACCCATCAGGGAGTAGAAACCGCCCAGCAGGATCCCGTTTACCAGTGCTTGCAAAAAGACTTCCATTGACATCCTCCCGTTCTAAGCATCAGGCGATGGGAACAAATGATGCAAAAACTGCACGCTGCATCCGCCACCGGCCCGTACTCGTGATTGAAAACCGCCCTTGTGGACTCCATTTCCTCCCTTCTGCTCGTACAATTGGTATATCATCTGTATTGTAACGTAAGTGCATCCTGTATACAAGATATTATTTCTACCAAACTTTGTCATGAATTTATATGGAAAGTGCTAGAATATTCCAGAGTTTTTGGTGTGCAAGCCAATTTTCGCAGTTAAAAATGGAGGATTGATGTCTCATTGACATAATTTTGTTACTATTTCAGGCCGGAAATTTACGGAAAATGCAGAAAAAACCGGCAGAAGAGCACCTGAACGTGTTCCCCTGCCGGGCTTTTTATCCATAAAATGGCATGTGGTATTCAAGATGAAGGCGCACCGCCGCCCTGTCTCGGGTCGTGGTTCCCAGCGTATGCTTCACGCCTTGGAGCGGCGTTCGCATTCCGCTGACCACGGCCCCAGCTTCGCTTCCCTGTACTCCCCTTTTTGTCGCTATGCGACATCTTCCCCCGACCGGGGGAAGTCTTTGCTCGCTGGCGGCGGTCAGCTCAGCTGCAATTCCCGTACGGGTCAAATTAAAAATCCCCCGAGCGAATGCAGCGGCAGCTACCACATTAGACATTCCTACAGGATGGGACTTGCAACAACGACGACCGCGGCCAGTGGCCGATGCAGGGAGGAGTTGTTGGGGCAGCGGCCAGCAAGACGCAAGTGCCGCCCAAGGCACGCGCGGATGCTGGGAGCCGCAACCCGGGGCACTAAAAAAGAGCCCACTGGGCTCTTTTTTGCCGCCTGCGGGCGGCCGTGTTCCTTCGATTCCTCGTACGGGTTGCATGAAACAGCAACCACATTAGACATTCCTAGCCGTTGGGACCCGCGGGCTAACCAAAGCCCCACTGGGGCTTTGGTTGCGGTGCTGCGCACCGCCGCCCTGTTCGATTCCCGTACGGGTCAAATTAAAAACGCCCTTGCGCAATGCGCAAAGGCGTTTTTATGACCCGTACGGGAATCGAACCCATGTTACAGCCGTGAAAGGGCCGTGTCTTAACCGCTTGACCAACGGGCCTTAGAAATACAGAGCTTCGCTAAAACCTCCGACTTCCATCGTCCACTACTGCAGACGACCGTCCCCCTAACCTTAGCGAAACTCTGTAAAAGTGGTAGCGGTAACTGGATTTGAACCGGTGACACTTCGGGTATGAACCGAATGCTCTAGCCAACTGAGCTATACCGCCACATATTGTTTGTGCACTTGAACAGTGCTCTATTATTATACCCACAGATACCCCTTTTGTCAACACATATTTTTAAAAAAATCATATTTTTTCATGTCGTCCAAAATACAAACGAAGATACGCAAAAAATCCCGCTTTCCATTGAATAGAAAGCGGGATTTTTCAACCATTTATCCGAGCCTTGTGGAAAACCCGGTGCAGTTTTAGTTCTTCTTGTGGGTGGGAACCATGACCTTCAGGCCGCCCATATACGGCTGCAGCACTTCGGGGATGGTCACGGTGCCGTCGGCCTGCAGATGGTTCTCCAGGAAGGCGATCAGCATACGCGGAGGTGCCACGCAGGTGTTGTTCAGGGTGTGGGCCAGATAGGTCTTGCCGTCCTTGCCCTTCACGCGGATGTGCAGGCGGCGTGCCTGTGCATCGCCCAGATTGGAGCAGGAGCAGACCTCGAAGTACTTCTGCTGGCGGGGGCTCCATGCTTCGATATCGCAGCTCTTCACCTTCAGGTCGGCCAGGTCGCCGGAGCAGCAGTTCAGCTGACGCACCGGGATCTCCATGCTGCGGAACAGCTCCACAGAGTTCTTCCACAGCTTCTCGTACCAGTCAGCGCTCTCGTCGGGGCGGCAGACCACGATCATTTCCTGCTTCTCGAACTGATGGATGCGGTAAATGCCGCGCTCCTCGATGCCGTGAGCGCCCTTTTCCTTGCGGAAGCAGGGGCTGTAGGAGGTCAGGGTCAGGGGCAGAGTGGCCTCGTCCAGAGTCTGGTCAATGAAGCGGCCGATCATGGTGTGCTCGCTGGTACCGATCAGGTACAGATCCTCACCCTCGATCTTGTACATCATAGCATCCATTTCCGGGAAGGACATGACACCCTGCACCACGTTGCCGTGCATCATGAAGGGAGGGATCACATAGGTGAAGCCCTTGTTGATCATAAAGTCGCGGGCATAGGCCAGCACAGCCTCGTGCAGGCGGGCGATGTTGCCCAGCAGATAGTAGAAACCGTTGCCGGCCACGCGGCCTGCAGCATCCATATCGATGCCGTCGAAGCTCTCCATGATCTCGGTGTGGTACGGAATGGGGAAATCGGGCACCACAGGCTCGCCAAAGCGCTGTGCTTCCACGTTATAGGTATCGTCCGGGCCGATGGGCACGCTGGGATCGATCATCTGCGGAATGGTGTACATGATCTCCTGAATGCGTGCGGACAGAGTCTCTTCTTCCTTTTCCAGCTCAGCCATCTTGTCGGCGTCGGCCTTGACGGCGGCATTGTTGGCATCGATCTGAGCCTGCAGCTCAGCCTTCTGTGCCTCATCGGTGCACTTCTTCAGCTGGCCGAACAGGGGGCCGTTGGCCTTGCTCAGCTTGTTGCGGGCAGCCTTGAGGGCTTCCACTTCCTTCAGGCATGCGCGGTACTTGGCATCCTTCTCGATGACCTCGTCCACCAGCGGGAGCTTTGCATCCTGAAACTTCTTCTTGATGTTTTCCTTGACAGCGTCCGGGTTTTCACGGACAAATTTGATATCAAGCATGATTGACTCTCCTTGCTCTATTTCGGTTCGCACAGAAGATCCCCTCCCCTGTGCCGTTCAAAGACGGTCGCCCGCCTTGGATCGCTTTATTCTTCGTTCTGGTACTGTCCCAGCAGGTTGGCAAAGGCTCGCAGCTGCTCGTCTGAATAGAAATGCACGGTCAGCCTGCCCTTGCCGTCGTGGTAGGCCACGTTCACCTCGCTGCCCAGCACCTGCTTGAGGCTTTCTTCCACCTCCACCGGCAGAGTGCCCCGCGGCTGGGGCTCTCTGGGCTCCTTTGCGGGCTTTGCCAGCTTTTTGCACAGCGCCTCGGCTTGACGCACGTTCAGCTGGTTGTCCGCAATGATCTGCGCCGCCTGCTCCTGCAACTCCGGTGTGGGCAGGCTCAGGATCACCTTTGCGTGGCCGATATTGATAAAGCCGCTTTTCAGCAGTTCCAGCACGTTTTCCGGCAGGTTCAGCAGGCGCAGGCTGTTGGCCAGTGCGCTGCGGCTCTTGCCCAGCTTCTGTGCCGCCTGCTCCTGCGTCAGGCCGCAGCGGGTCATCAGCTCCCGGATGCCGGTTGCTTCTTCCACCGGGTCCAGATCCTCGCGCTGCAGATTTTCCACCAGAGCCAGCTCCATGGCCTGCTCGTCGCTGACTTCCTTAATGACCACCGGCACATCGTTCAGCCCTGCCATGCGGCAGGCACGCCAGCGGCGCTC
>ULYD01057252.1_pt1 | contig 10873 bp, 10 predicted proteins | sample 1961831 | NCBI WGS metagenome assembly ULYD01 (sample SAMEA4835854, study PRJEB28245) | human gut metagenome | biome: gut microbiome; material: fecal sample | place: Denmark | collected 2008 | reverse complement strand
CGCAAGCAGATGGCGCAGGTGAATCTGGAAATAGTATTATACCACATCCGCCGCACGCTGCATAGGATGGCGACAGGAAAAGAACAGCGGAACACATCCACCTATCAAAAAACGCGCCTCCCGAAGTTTCCGGGAAGCGCGCTTTTGTCTGACAAAATCCGAGAAATCAGTGGCAGCCCTTGCATTTGCCGCAGTCGCCGCCGCAGCTGCAAGCGGAATTGCCGCTCTTTTTGTCCTTGACCATCTTCCAAATGATTGCGCCAACAATCACCAGAAGTACGCCGCCAACAATCCACGTTGCCATGGTTCGTTCCTTTCTGCGCCGATGCGGATGGAGGAAACCGCTTTTGCGCGATAGAACATATGCCGGAGGGGAAGCGCGGATGATGCAGAACCCGCGCCAGCCCTCCGGCGTTCACAAGAGGGGCTCAGAAAGCACCGGATGCAGCGGCGCTTTCCTCGGTTAAGCCCGATGGGAAATCAGGCAGAAACCTTCTGGGTGAGGTGGTTGTCGTTGTAAGGATTCTTACGCACGACCAGATACACCAGACCAGCCAGCAGCAGGATGGCAATCGCCGTCGCAACGGTGAAGCCAGCGCCGCTGAAGAGCAGACCGAGCTGATAGACAATCAGGGCGATGGTGTACGCGAACGCGCACTGATAGCCAACCGCAGCCAGCGTCCACTTGGCATTGTTGAACTCACGCTTCATCGCGCCGATGGCCGCGAAGCAGGGAGCGCACAGGAGGTTGAAAATCATGAAGGCATACGCCGCCAGACGGCCGTGACCGTTCGAGGACTCGTTGAACGCCGTCGCAATCGGGCTGAGGGCTTCCGCCTTCTCTTCCTCGGTCATGTCCTCGTCGTCAACAACGTCCGCCGCGTCATCCGCGCCATACAGCACGCCCAGAACGCCAACGACTTCTTCCTTCGCAACCAGACCCATGACCGTAGCGACCGTGGACGGCATATTGCCGAAGCCCAGCGGCTTAAACACCACGCTGACCGGGTTGCCAATCTTGCCAAGGATGGAGTTGTCCATATCCGCCACAGCGCCCCAGGAGCCAGCCGCGCGATCCATTTCAGGTGCGAGTTCCGGCGCTTCCTCGTCTTCTTCCAGCGTTCCAGCTTCCGCCTTCGCGTTGTAATCAGCCAGTTCCGTCTGGTATGTCTGCTGCGCTTCGAGCTGCACGTCCGCCGCGGGCGCCCAGCCGTAGGTCTTCGCAAACCAAATCACGATAGAGGACAGGAGGATGACCGTGCCAGCGCGCTTGATGAAGCTCCAGCCGCGCTCCCACACGCTGTGGAACACGTTGCGGCCAGACGGGAAGTGATACGCCGGCAGCTCCATGACGAAGGGAGCCGGGTCGCCAGCGAACATCTTCGTCTTCTTCAGCATGATGCCGGAGATAACAATCGCCGCCACGCCGATGAAGTACGCAGAGGTCGCGACCCACGCGCTGCCGCCGAACACAGCCGCGGCAATCAGGCCGATAATCGGCATCTTCGCACCGCAGGGGATGAAGGTCGTGGTCATGATGGTCATCTTGCGGTCACGGTCGCTCTCGATGGTACGAGAAGCCATGATACCGGGAACGCCGCAGCCAGAACCAATCAGCATCGGGATGAAGCTCTTGCCGGACAGGCCGAACTTGCGGAAAATACGGTCCATGATGAAGGCGATACGAGCCATGTAGCCGACGTCTTCAAGGATAGCCAGCAGGAGGAACAGCACCAGCATCTGCGGCACGAAGCCCAGCACTGCGCCGCAGCCGCCGACGATACCATCAACAATCAGACCGCTCAGCCAGCCTGCGCAGCCAACGCCATCCAGCCACGTCTGAAGGTTGCCCTGCACGATTTCCGCAACGAACACATTATTCGTCCAGTCCGTCAGCAGCGTACCAATCGTCGTCACGGAAATGTAATACACAAGGAACATGATGAGCGCGAAAATCGGCAGCGCCAGCACGCGGTTGGTCACCACGCGGTCAATCTTGTCCGAAACGCTCAGGCTGCCCTTCACCTTGCCCTTCTTCACCGCGTTCTGCATCAAGGTGTTGATGTAGGCATAACGCTGGTTGGTGATGATGGACTCGGCGTCGTCATCCATTTCCTTTTCGCAGGAGGAGACGGCTTCTTCGATGCCCTTCTTGACATCTTCGGACAGCTTCAGTTCCGCAACGACCTTCTCGTCGCGCTCGAACAGCTTCACGGCGTACCAGCGCAGGAAGCGGGGTTCAACCTTGCCGCCGATGAGGTCTTCGATGTGCGCCAGCGCGTGTTCCACCGAGCCGGTGAATACGTGCGGATGCTCGCCCATCGTGCGATTCTTGGCAGCAGCAGCAGCCTTTTCCGCCGCCTTCACGCTGCCTTCGCCCTTCAGCGCGGAAGTCTCGACGATTTCCACACCCAGCGCCGCGCTCAGCTTCTTCATGTCGATCTTATCGCCGTTTTTGCGGGACACGTCGATCATGTTCATCGCGATGACCATCGGCGTGCCGAGTTCGAGCAGCTGCGTGGTCAGGTAGAGGTTGCGTTCAATGGAGGTGGAGTCCACAATGTTCAGGATGGCATCAGGCTTGTCGTTCACCAGATAGTTGCGGGCGACGACTTCCTCCAGCGTGTAGGGGGACAGGGAGTAAATGCCGGGCAAGTCCTGAATGACCACATCGTCATTGCCCTTGAGCTTGCCTTCCTTCTTTTCAACCGTAACACCCGGCCAGTTGCCGACGAACTGACGAGAACCCGTCAGCGCGTTGAACATGGTCGTTTTGCCGCAGTTCGGGTTGCCTGCGAGCGCAATCGTAATCGCCATTTTCGGCGCCTCCTTATGCGAATTTGTCTTAACTAACCCCACCAGAGGCTCCGCCTCTGGACTCCGCAAGGGACTCTGTCCCTTGACCCTTTTTCGCGATTGCGTTGAGCGCGCTTCCATACTGTATGCGCGTGGAAGGCTTGGAACGACGCGAAATCAGGTTTTATCGTAAGGGAAACAGAATTACTGAACCTCGATCATTTCCGCATCCGCCTTACGCACGCTCAGCTCATAGCCGCGCACGGTCAGCTCCATCGGATCGCCCAGCGGCGCAACCTTGCGCACATGGACTTCCGTCCCGCGGGTCAGTCCCATGTCCATGATGCGGCGCTTGACGGCACCTTCACCATGCAGGCGGACAACCACCGCGCTTTCCCCGACCTTGACATCCTTCAGGGTTTTCATGTCTTCTGCCTCCTTCTCCTCAGTTCACCAGCACACGCATAGCCATGGATTGGCTCAACGCAACACGGCTATCCTTGACAGCGCAAATCAGATTGCCGCCCATTTTGCTGACAACAGTCACTCTTTCGCCCATCACGAAGCCCAGCTCCGCCAGATGCTGCCGCACCTCATCCTGTCCGGTGATTTTGCCAATCACGCCAGACTCGCCAATTTCCACCATGCCCAACGGCATCATGTTCCATGACCTCCTTGTGTCAGTCCTCTCGCGGATAGTTTATTCCAACTAATCCGCGATTTGCAAGCGTTAGTTTAGCATAACTAATAGGCTGTGTCAAGCGTTTTCCGCGCGTTTTTCATTTTTTTGTCCACTTTTTTTCTGTTCTTTGCATCGTTTGCCCAATTCGGGGGAATGCTGACCAGCAAAAACAAAGGCCCAGAAACATGGGGTAGTGCACGCCGAAGGGGTCAAGGGGGCGACCGGAAAGCCCCCTTGTCGCGCCCGCAGGCGCGAAATCCCTGCGTTGCGGAAGCAGTCAACTCCGGTAGTGGCGACCGAAGGTTTCCAAAGGGCGATCGCAGACTTCGTCTGTTTTCATTGCCCTTTGGTCGCCTCCGCAGAGGCGAAATTCCCTGCAAGATCATGCGATTCTATCAGAAAATGAAAACCGCAAAAAAGAGGTGTGAGAATGAAGGAATGGGCGGTCTGGATGGCGAACAAGATGGAGGAGCAATTGCTGCGGATGGAGCAGCTGCGGCTCAGTGAATTTGTTGCATATGAGAAGAACTGGAAGAAGCGTCTTCTGATGCAGTTTGTAGGCGGAATTGCAAGAGGATTAGGGACAGCGGTTGGGTTTACGCTTCTGGGCGCGCTGGTTGTGTGGCTGCTGCAAGGACTGGTGCAAAGGAATCTGCCGATTATCGGGGATTTCCTGACCCAGCTGCTAAACCTCGTGGAAGGCAAGGGCAGCGGCAGCTAAAGCGTCCCTGCCCGTAACTTCGCGCTTCCGCAGAAGCGCCCCAAGCTGCTCTATCCGCCATTTTCACATTGTCGCGTCAATGGGCGCGACCTGATTCCGCCGCTTCCCCCATCATTATCACCAGAAAGGGCTATCATCACCATGCGCAAACCCGTTTCCCAAAGGCTGATGCCTCTCCTGCTCATCCTCCTGACCCTCGCGCTTGACCGCTTCACCAAAGCCCTCGCCGTCGCGCTGCCGGATGAGCGCACCCTCATTCCCGGCGTTCTCCGCTGGATTTATGCCGAAAACACAGGCATGGCGTTCAGCCTGTTCAGCGGACAGTCGTGGATGCTGGGCGTGGTGTCCGTCATCGCGGTTATCGCCGGATGGCTCGTCCTCCGCCGCTATCAGCTCAGCGGATGGAGCAGAACCGCGGCGGCGCTGATGATCGGCGGCGCGCTTGGCAACGCCTACGACCGCTTGGCGCTGGGCTATGTCGTCGATATGCTGGATATCACCCTGTTCCCCTTCGCAGTGTTCAATATCGCGGATGCGGTGCTCGTCGTCGGCACGGTGCTGATGGCGTACTGCATCGTATTCCGCACGGAAGATTGGAGGAAAATCAATCATGACGCAAATGATGCCTGACGCACTCGAATCGCGCACTATCTCCATCCCCGGCGACGGGCGGCGGCTGGATGTTGCCCTGTCCGAAGCCGCTGGGCTGACTCGCTCGCGGGTGGCGGCGCTGATGGCGGACGGAAACGTCACGCTGGACGGGAAAGTCGAGACGAAATCCGGCGCAAAGGCGAAACCGGGGCAAACTGTCATCCTGATGATTCCCGCGCCAAAGCCCGCTGTCCCCATCGCGCAGGAAATTCCGCTCACGATTCTCTATCAGGATGACGACCTCGCCGTCGTCCTGAAGCCCTGCGGCATGGTCGTTCACCCCGCCGCCGGCAATGAGGACGGCACACTCGTCAACGCGCTCCTGCACCACCTTGACCACTTGAGCGGCATCGGCGGCGAACTGCGCCCCGGCATCGTCCACCGGCTGGACAAGGACACCAGCGGTCTGCTGCTCGTGGCAAAGAATGACCAGAGCCAACTCGCCCTCAGCCGCCAATTGCAGGAGCGGCAGATGGAGAAGCATTACCGCGCGCTGGTTGAAGGGAATCTGCGGGAGGACAGCGGGCGCATCGACCAGCCCATCGCGCGGAGCAAGAAAGACCGCAAGAAAATGGCAATTGACCCCGAAGGCCGCCCGTCGATTACGGACTGGACGGTGCTTGCACGCGGGCGGAACGTGACGCTGCTGGACGTCCACATTCTGACCGGGCGGACGCACCAAATCCGCGTGCACATGAAGTCCATCGGGCATCCGGTCTGCGGCGACCCGATTTACGGGTCAGGAAGAGGCGCGAAAGTCCCCCGCTTGATGCTCCACGCGTACACGCTTTCGTTCACGCACCCACGGACGGGGGAAAGGATGACGTTCACCGCGCCGCTGCCGGAGGAGTTTGTGCAGGGGCTGCGGGGGAACGGGTTGGAATGGGAGAAATAACGTTTCCTCACGGAAAGCCGGGGACGTTACAGCGTGCGATAATACTATTTCCATCATGAGAATGCGCCAGAATGGAAAAGTGCGGACAGATGGCGCGGATGAATTTAGAAAGAGCACAACTGGATAATTGCATAGAAAAGCGCCCTGCTCCGGAGATGTTCCAGAGCAGGGCGCGGTTTTTTGATTCATCACGAAAATCCGGGGAGCGTAATACTATTTCCAAATAAGAACGCGCCAAGATGTGAAGCGAATTTTTTATTCTGGCGAACGGGCGTGAAACGCGGCGCAGCAGCACTACGCTCAGTAGAACGACCGAAAGTCAGAAGGGAAAAGGCGCAAGCAGCTGGCGCGGGTGCATTTGGAAAGCGTATTATTCCACAACCTTCGCGCCGGCAGCGATCGCGTCTTCCTTGGTTCTGAAGAACTGCCAAGTGCTTTCCACGGTGGGGGTGATTTCCTTCTGGTCGCGGATGTACTGCGCCAGAATGTTACGCACCTGACCGTTATCGTTGCCCAGCGTATCGCCGGTGTACATATCCGTGAGGCTGTAATCCTCAGGAGTCAAACCAGCCGCCTGCATGAAGCCGGCGCCGCCAGTGAAGCGGTAGTTGTTCATCACCACGGAGAACACCTGATCAGGCGCCACGGGCTGACCCTGATACTGCATGTTCTGGATGCGCTTTCCTTCAGGCGCATAGTAGTGGATTTCGTAGTACAAACCGTAGATTTCATCGGTGTAGTAGCCGCCGCCAAGGTAATCGGGGTTCGACGCACTGGTGTAGTTGGTGGTAGCATGCTCCAGCCACAGCCGCAGCTGTTCGCCGGTCATGTTCACGCGATAGAGCCAGTTTTCAAACACGTACAGCTGATACAGCAAACGCATCGGAATGTCGCCCGCAGGAATCAGGTCGCGAACCTCGGCGCCGCTGGTCAGAGGCGCGCAGATGGACAGCTGCGCAGGAACCGCAGACAGCTGCGCCTTGTTCAGCAGATCCATCAGCGCGGTGGGCTGCAGGGAGATGTTCTTATTGGAGAAAGCGCCGGTAGCAGTGCCCAGAGGCTGATCCAGATAAGCCTGCAGCTCCTCGTTGTAGGGAGCCAGCGCCGTGGCAACCTTCTGATTTTCCACCAGGCCTTCCTGATCCGCCAGGAAACGGTAGCCGTTTTCAGCCGTCACAGGGGTCACAGTCTTGGTCGCCGGGTCGTAGGCGAGCTTCATGAAGCCCAGGCCTTCGCCGCCGCCACCTGCCAGCACGGGCACAACCTTGCCCTCGGCATTGAGGATGTCTTCACGGTAGTCGGTGTTATGGAAGTGACCATACACAACCGCGTCAATCCCGGTGGTCAGGTTAATCATTGCGCGAACCTGGTTTTCGTAGTCCGCGGGGTTGTTGCCATCGGTAGAAACAGCGTCTTCCACGCCGGAGTGCGCCACGACAATCACCACGTCGCAGCCCTCCTGCTCGCGCAGGATCGGCACGAAGTGCTCAACCGTGGGGACCAGATTGCGGAAGTCAATGCCCTCATAGTGGGACTCAACCTCCCAAGCGGGGATGTTGGGCGTATCCATGCCGATGACGCCAACCTTCACGCCCTCAAATTCCTTGACGATGTAGGGGACGCCCATCCAGGAATCCCATTCGGTGCCCTTCGCCACAAAGTTGGCGGCGGACATGGGCACGGAATGCTCCTCGCCGTTGTCGGGGCTCATCACATACTCAATCTGACGCTTGAGAATCGGCAGATCGTTGTTGAACTCGTGATTGCCCAAGCACCACATGTCGTAGTCCATCAGGCGCAGCGCCTTCATCATGGGATCGTCCTTTTCAGGCGCGAAGTAGGAGTAGTAATAGGTCATGGCAGAGCCCTGCACGGTATCGCCGCCATCCACCAGAACGACGTTCTTTTCCGTAGCACGAACCTGCTCGATCATGGAAGCGATCATGGACAGACCCACGTTCGGGGAAGGCTCGCCAGTGGCGTAGTTGATGGGCAACACTTTGCCGTGCACGTCGCTGGTCGCGATGACGGTAATCATGATGGGATCCGCATTCTCTGCGAACGCCGCGCAGCCCACCAGGGGGAGAATCATGGTCAGCGCCAACAGAAGGGATAGGAGCTTCTTCATGATGGGCACCTCTTTTCCTTATTTCCCGCTCGAAGCAGGATTAAAACAATTATATTCCATATTCTTTCGTTTGTAAACAGTGCCGCCGGATGCAGACTTCGCCGCGCCAAGGGGTTGGTTTGTCGGCGAATGAATCCTCCGTCGATTCCAATTGCAAATACGGCGGAGGAACCGATTGAAAATCAAGTTTTTTGCAAGCCACAAACAGTACGAACGTCATTGTAAGCAGCGAGGCAAATTGCGCCGGTGTGGTGACAATAATATATTTTGTATTCTGTAATTTGTAGGTGGCAAGCAGAAATCAAGGGTTGTCTCGGTATCTTCTTCTGCAAAATAAAGGGGCGGCGGGGGAACGGGGTGGAATGGGAAAAGTGAATAGAAAATGCGCCGCTGCCGACGGGGGATGTCGGGAGCGGCGCGCATTTTATCACTCACGATTCTTTATTACTTGATTCCAAATATTGCTTCAAACTTTCTGCAAAATCAATCATATCATCCACATTTACTCCATTTCCTTCATAAATTTTGCTTCACTATCAGCGACCATTTTACGATGCTCTTCAATCGTTACTTTATCATGCAGTCTGGTTGTTGGGTGTCCTTTGGGCGCAAACTCCCACAAATTCATCGGCTCAATTACCACTGTATATTTGGAAGTTGTTTCAGGAAGTATACAGATTCCTGACAATTTTCCACAAAAGCCACCCGTCCCTTTCGACGGAAAATTCAAATACGCGCATCCTCTACATTTTCCATCACTTGTGTATATTTTTGCTCTAAGAGAGCCATCAATACAAATGGATTTATCGTCTTGATGCCAATAAACAAAAACAGTAACTGCACCCGTTTCTGAATCCACCTCAATCCTCGGTTTATCTAATTGTAGCAATGAGAACAGCGTCGAAGGCTTCCACGATAAAAACACATCATAATCCTGCTTTGATATTGCCGCAGGGCTATCTGCTTGAATGTTAGATGCCAGACTATTGTAAAGATGGCTTTCCCTTATCGCAGCCTCCCTATGTGCAGCATTTCTTTCTCTAATTTGCTGATTTTCCTGCATTGTACCAATCGCAGTAGCAATTCCCGCACCGGGTCCTGCAAGACCATCTGCAATTCCGCCCAAAATAGCCCAATCCTTTTCTTTTTCTTGATACACATGCTGTTGCATAAAATTACCTGTTTGCCGCAATGCCGCAGCCAATGCCTGTCGGCTGCTTCTTTCATCAGCATTCATCTTATATGCTTTTTCAAACTCATCAATGTGAGCAAGTTCTTTTTCTCTATCTGCCCTTTGGATTTGTCCTTTCAATTTTAGCTTTCTTGCATTCTCTTTTTTCTTTTCTTCTTGTATGTGAGTACAAATAGGCACTATTATTAATGCGAAAATAAAAGATATTAAATAGATTTCCCATATTTTCACACACGTACTCCTCCTAATATTTGAGCATCATTTTTCGTGTATTTATTCCTTGCCCCCAAGGAACTACTTCCATTATACCCTCCCCCGAAAAAATGTCAAGCATATTTTTAGCTAAATGGCAAATTTATTTCCGCAGCGCCCATAATTATCCACGTTCTCCATAACGTATCCCGTTTTCCCCACAAAAAAACCTGCCCCCCGCCGTTGCCAGCAGAGAGCAGGAAACTTTCGTTTTTGGGAACGCTTACGCCTTCAATTACTTCAGTTCCGCGAAGTACTTGATGGTGCGGACCATCTGAGAGGTGTAGGAGTTCTCGTTGTCGTACCAAGACACGACCTGCACCTGATAGGTGTCGTCGTCGATCTTCGCGACCATGGTCTGGGTAGCGTCGAACAGGGAGCCATAGCGCATACCGATGACGTCGGAAGACACGATCGGCTCGGTGTTGTAGCCGAAGGACTCGGAGGACTGCGCCTTCATGGCGGCGTTCACGGAGTCAACGGTCACGTCGCTGCCCTTGACAACAGCAACCAGAATGGTGGTAGAGCCGGTGCAGACCGGGACGCGCTGAGCAGAGCCGATCAGCTTCTTGTTCAGTTCCGGGATAACCAGGCCGATCGCCTTCGCAGCGCCGGTGGAGTTCGGAACGATGTTCTGCGCGCCAGCGCGGGCACGACGCAGGTCGCCCTTGCGATGCGGGCCGTCCAGAATCATCTGGTCGCCGGTGTACGCATGAACGGTGGTCATGATGCCGGACACGATCGGATACTTGTCGTTCAGAGCCTTCGCCATGGGCGCGAGGCAGTTGGTGGTGCAGGAAGCAGCAGAGATGATCTGGTCTTCCGCGGTCAGGGTGTCGTTGTTGACGTTGTAGACGATGGTCTTCAGGTCATTGCCAGCGGGGGCAGAGATGACGACCTTCTTTGCGCCAGCCGCGATGTGCGCCATGGACTTTTCCTTGGAGCAGTAGAAGCCGGTGCACTCCAGCACGACGTCCACGCCCAGCTTGCCCCACGGAGCATCCGCCGCGTTCTTTTCGGCATAGATCTTGATTTCTTTGCCGTCCACGATGATGGAATCTTCGGTCGCTTCCACGGTGTGCAGGTTTTCACCGATCTTGCCGCAGTAGGAACCCTGAGCGGTGTCATACTTGAGCAGGTGAGCCAGCATCGCGGGAGAGGTCAGGTCGTTGATCGCGACCACCTCGTAGCCCTCAGCGCCGAACATCTGACGGAACGCCAGACGGCCAATACGGCCAAAGCCATTGATAGCAACTTTCACTGCCATTGGAATATACCTCCTTTAGTCGTTCAAACGGGGTTATACTATTTCCAGATAAGAATGTGCCAAGATGCGCCGCGAATTTTTCACTCTGGCTAACGGGAGTGCAACGCAACGTAGCAGCGCTACGCTAAGTGGAACGACCGGACGCCAGAGGGGAAAAGACGCAAGCAACTGGCACAGGCGAATCTGGAAAGAGTATCATTTCCCACCTCATATTCTACCCAATTTGCCGCCATTTTGCAAGAGGTTGCGCAGGATTTCCATCACTTTTGACACTTTTTTGACGCTTTTT
>ULYD01012188.1_pt1 | contig 10906 bp, 7 predicted proteins | sample 1961831 | NCBI WGS metagenome assembly ULYD01 (sample SAMEA4835854, study PRJEB28245) | human gut metagenome | biome: gut microbiome; material: fecal sample | place: Denmark | collected 2008 | reverse complement strand
TGAATACTAGTAGATAATAATCTTTTTAAGGGGCGACTAGTTATATTGAACACCTTATTTCATTTGTAAAATGATTTTTGTGTATAGCATTTTGATATCTTGGCGGGATGTTAGGCGATAAATGGTTATATTTGCTCTTGATTTTAATCAAGTCTTGCGAAACGCTTTACCTTAATAATTATAAAGAAAAACAAACGATGAGAAAACTTTTACTTTCACTTTTATTTGCTGTTGCGGGCGCTCCTGCATGCGTCATGGCACAGCATGGGCTTGTGGGCTTTGCCAACTATGCCGACCTCGGATTGCGCGGAACCACCGGAGGGGCCGGCGGAAAGATTGTGCATGTAACTAACCGCGCCGACTTTGAGAAGTATGCCGGGGCAGAGGAACCTTATATAATAATACTGGATGCCGACCTGAAGGGCTTTTACGACTACAGCACCGACCCTAAGCAGAAGCACGACGTGGTGTCGGTGGCAAGCAACAAGACCATCATAGGAGGAGGCAGCGGCGCAAGGCTCGACAGTCTGGGACTTGACATCAAGGACCGGCAGAACATCATTATACGAAATCTGAAGATATCTAAGGCCGACCCTGATGCTATAGCCTTCAGAAACAGCCACCACGTGTGGATTGACCACTGCGACCTTTCGAGCCAGAAGGAGGAGAACGACGCCAACGACGGCCTGCTCGACTTTACCTACGGCTCGAGCTATCTGACGGTGTCGTGGTGTAAGTTTCACGACCACGACAAGTCGTCTATATGCAGTTCGGGCACGCGTAATATTGCCGACTACGGCCGACAGCGCGTAACGTATCATCACAACGCGTTCATCAACTGCACGCAGCGCAACCCGCGCATAGGCTACGGCCTGGGCCACATCTTCAACGACTACAACGAGCGCAACACGTCTTATGCCATAGGCATGTTTGCGCGTGCCGTGGTGAATGTGGAGAACTGCTACTTCAAGGATGTGAAGACGCCGTTCAGCCAGATGTACGCCACGAGCGAAGGCGACGCCTACTGGGGATTCCTGAAGAGCGAGGGCAACGTATTTGAAGGCAGCAAGGGCGAGGGCAACAGCAGCGGATTCGACGTGAGCCGCTACTATCAGTATGACTTCGCGATGGACGATGCGCAGAGCGTTCCGGGCCTGGTGGCTCAGATGGGCTGCGTGGACGGCATAGAGAGCGACATTATTCCCTTTCCGGGCGACGGCGCAATAGGCGTTGTCAGAGGCACGCAGATAGCCTGTGGCGACATAGAGGGCGCCACGGGTTATATATATAAGGTGGGCACTTCGCCCGATGCGCTCCAGCAGTGCGACCCTGCGGCGCTCGAGCTGCAGCCCGCCACGACATACTATTGGCAGGTTACGGTAGACGGCGGAGAATATTCGGGCAAGACCTCGGGCGTGTTCCGCTTCACCACTGCACCGGCCGAGGCCACATATCCCACGCCCTTTGACGGCGAGCAGCACGCTTCGCTGCGCGAGGTTGACGGCTCCACGTCGCCCTGCGTGCCGCTGAGCCTGCGCTGGCGCGAAGGCTTCGATGCTGAGGGCTACACCGTGTATATGGGCACCGACAGCAGTCTTGACGACGCCGAGGCCAATTATGTCGAGACGGAGGAATGGCAGCCCGGCAGCCTGCGCTACGGTCAGACATATTATTGGCGCGTGGATGCCACCGCCGCCGACGGCTCTGTGGCTACGGGCGACGTGTGGAGCTTCACGTCGGACATAAGCCATGCACATGAAGGGCGCAACGAGGTGGAGCATGCCGTAAGGGGAGCGCTGTGCTTCCCTGAGCTCGACAACCAACCTTCATGGATTCTTGCCTCTAACGACTCGTGCAACGTGGGCGACCAGGGCCCCGGCTACATGAGCTTTGTGTGGGCCGGCGAGGCTGCCGAATACGACATCACTACGGCCTACTTCGACGAGGCTTCGGGGCAGGGATGGTTTGGCCTGTACGTTGGCGAGGAACTGAAAGACCAGTGGACGGCAAAGGCCAACAACAACAAGATGGCCACACGCGTTACCAGAAACGTGCCTCTCGATGCCGGCGATGAGCTTAGACTCGAGTTCTACACCAACGGCAACATGCGCTGCCGCACCGACTATATCGACATAGCCCCGTCGTCAGGCTCGTCGGGCATCGAGAGCATAGAAGGCCCGGCACAGCAGCAAGTGCGCATCTACTCGCTCGACGGCCGCTATCTCGGCAGCGACATCGGCAGGCTTGGTAAGGGCATATACATTATTAACAACCGCAAGGTGGTTATATCAGGCAGATAACTGCATGCAGCGGCAGCAGTGCCGCGGCTCTCTGCTTCGCATCTCGGTCCCGCAGGGCAGGGTGCGGGGCAGTCGGAGCAACGGCTATGCCAAACATCATGACATGGATTGTGAAACCATGTTTTTAACATTCTAGCAAATTTTGTTAACACTTCGTCTCGGCTTAAAATAGAGACGGAGTGTTAATGTTTTTAACCTTTCGCCCCGTTTTTTTGCTCTTTCCGTCCGCTTTCATGCCTTCTTCATCACCGTTTGCCGCCTTTTATGTTGCAAAAGGTATCGTTTTGCATCGCAGAACATGGCCTTTTATGCCCCGAAACATGTCCTTTTGTAAGCCGAAAAGCCTTGTTTTGGCAGTCGTTTTGCAGTTGCTGAATTGCCGACAGAATGTAACAGTCTGACATACAGCATGATATAAAAATGTTGGTTTTTACGCTTTTCTCTGTCAAACGCTTGCCGCTCTTGTAATATTCTCGTTTTAACTATTCTTAATTAACATAATTAACGATATTTTACTTGCATCCGTCCCTGTTTCCGTCCCTGTCCTTGCGGCTCTTCACCGCATTGCTCTGCATGCTCATGATGCAGCCTTTTCGAAGGTCGGCCGGCTGCGCCTTGTGGCTTGCTTAGGGTGTGTCGCATAGCCGTCTTTGCCGCCCCCGTTTCATGGTCGCCCGTACTTATCCGCCGGCATGCTTATGCCGTAGGTGAGAGAGGCCGAAAGTTGCCATAAAGTCGCTTTCTCTATAAATATTGTATTACAAACTGCATAAAAACCGCAAAATATTTGCTAACCTGCGATTTTATTGTTAATTTTGCAGCGTTCAGTGGAATGAGGGGCTTTACGAAGTCCCTCATTTTATTTTAAATACCCGTTTATGATAGACAAAAACGTAGTAAAAAATTTAGTTGACGAGTGGCTTAAGGACAAGGAGTATTTCCTGGTAGACATCGAAATCAGCCAAGACGACAAGATTGTAGTTGAAATTGACCATGCCGACGGTGTGTGGATTGAAGACTGTGTGCAGCTCAGCCGCTTCATTGAGGACCATTTGAGCCGTGATGAAGAAGACTATGAGCTCGAGGTGGGCAGCGCCGGGCTGGGACAGCCCTTCAAGGTGCCGCAGCAGTATGTCAACTTTGTCGGAAAGGAAGTTGAGGTTCTCGACGCCGACGGCAAGAAGTTCCGCGGCGTGCTCAAGGCCGTTGACGGGCGCAACTTTACCGTAACGGTGAGAGAGAAGGTTAAGAAGGAAGGCTCAAAGCGCCCCGTGCTGACAGACGTAGACCACGATTTCAGCATGGACAGCGTTAAGTACACCAAGTATCTCATAAGCTTCAAGTAGGAGCAGTGCGCCCCGTGGCGCCGATATGTGCATGAGTTTTAGACGGCACTGCCGCCCTGACAGATGATAATAATAAAATAAAAATATACAGACAGCTATGGTAGCAAGAAAGAAAGAGGAAGAAACCGTGAGCATGGTTGACACCTTCAAAGAGTTTAAAGATACCAAGAATATCGACCGTACCACTCTGATGAGTGTGCTGGAAGAGAGTTTCCGCAACGTTATCGCGAAGATTTTTGGCAGCGACGAGAACTTTGACGTTATTGTCAACCCCGATAAAGGCGACTTCGAGATTTACCGCAACCGTATTGTTGTGGCCGACGGCGAGGTGAAAGACCAGAACAAGGAGATAGCCCTCAGCGACGCAATAAAGATTGAACCCGACTATGAGGTGGGCGAGGAGGTGAGCGAGAAGGTTGACTTCAGCAAGTTTGGCCGCCGCGCCATCCTTAACCTCCGCCAGACACTGGCATCAAAGGTGCTCGAGCTTGAACACGACAGCCTCTACAACAAGTATAAAGACCGCGTGGGCCAGGTTATCGCCGGCGAGGTATATCAGGTGTGGAAGCGCGAGGTGCTGCTCGTTGACGACGAGAACAACGAGCTCATCCTGCCCAAGTCGGAGCAGATACCTCACGACGTTTACCGCAAGGGCGAGACCGTGCGTGCCGTGATCAAGGAGGTGAACAACGAGAACAACAACCCGAAGATCATACTTTCGCGCACAAGCAACATGTTCCTTGAGCGCCTGCTCGAGGCTGAGGTGCCCGAAATAGCCGACGGACTCATTACCATAAAGCGCATTGCCCGCATGCCGGGAGAGCGCGCCAAGATAGCCGTTGAAAGCTACGACGACCGTATAGACCCTGTTGGAGCCTGCGTAGGTGTTAAGGGTAGCCGCGTTCACGGCATCGTACGCGAGCTGTGCAACGAGAACATCGACGTTGTTAACTACACCGCAAACATCAAGCTCTTCATCCAGCGTGCGCTCAGTCCGGCAAAGATTTCGAGCATCAACGTTGACGAGGAGAACAAGAAGGCAGAGGTTTATCTCCGTCCCGAAGAGGTGTCTCTGGCCATCGGCCGCGGCGGTATGAACATCAAGCTTGCCAGCATGCTTACCGAATATACTATCGACGTATTCCGCGAGCTCGACGAGAGCGAGGTAGACGAGGACATCTATCTCGACGAGTTCTCTGACGAGATCGACCAGTGGATCATCGACTCTATCAAGGGCATTGGTCTCGACACCGCCAAGGCTGTGCTCAACGCTCCGCGCGACATGCTCGTAGAGAAAGCCGACCTCGAGGAAGAGACCGTTGACAACGTGCTGAAGATACTCAGAGCCGAGTTTGAAGGAAATTAAGTAATTCATAGTTCATAATGCATAATTCATAATCAGGCCTCCGGGCTTTTGGGTTGGCATTATGAGGCTTTGGCCGCCGGACGGGCGCCAGTGGCGTCCGCCGGGCACAGATGCCAATTATGAATTATACACACTGGTGATATTTTACGAATTATGAATTATTAAACAAATTTCGGCAACAGCCAATTACTTAATTAAGAAAATGAGCATAAGATTAAATAAAGCAATACGAGAATTGAATATAGGACTCCAGACCGCAGTTGAGTTCCTGAGAAAAAGAAGTGACCTTGGAGAGGTCAAAGAAGAACTGAGCTTCAAGCTCAGCGACAGTCAGTATAACGCACTTGTTGAGGCTTTCAAGTCGGACAAGGAGGTGAGAAGCCAGGCCGAGAAGCTGTTGCTCAAGCATCCGAAGGAGAAGAAACGCCAGTCGGACGGCAACAAGGAGCGCCGGGCGGACAACGCTGTGAGAAGCGTAAAGCCGCAGAAATATACACCCCTTGGAAAGATTGACCTCGACAGCCTGGGCAAGAAGCCTGCCGCCAAACCGGCGGCGCCGGCCGAAAAGCCGCAGGAGGCTGCCGTTGCAGAACAGCCTAAGCCCGAGGTGAAAGAGTCTGCTGCCGCTACGGTGCAGGCCAAGAGCCAGGAGCCTAAGCCCGAACAGCCGGTTGCGGCGGCTGAGAAGAAGCCGGCAGAGCCAGCACAGCCCGCAGGCAATACTACAGCTGTTGTCGAAGAGAAGAAGACTGAGCCTGAAAAGGTTCAGCCCGAAGCAAAACCCGAGGCCAAGGCCGCAGAGCCGCAGGCACAGCAGCCGGCAGCACCCGAAAAGCCGGCAGAGCCGGAACCCGTAAAGGAAGAGAGCAAAATCTTCACACTGAAGAGCGAGAAGAAGCTCGCACCGAAGGTGAACGTGCTCGGAAAGATTGACCTCGACTCGCTCAACCAGAGCACCCGTCCGAAGAAGAAGACCAAGGAGGAGCGCCGCAAGGAGCGCGAGGAGAAGGCCATGCAGGCTCATCCCGACGGAAAGAAGAAACGTTCGCGCATAACCAAAGAGCGCGTAAACATAGACCAGGCCGTTAAGCAGAACAACAACGGCGGTGGCGACAGCCACGCAGACAAGGGCAACGCCAAGAAGAAGAACCGCAAGCGCAACCACAAGCCGCTCGAGGTTAACGAGGAAGACGTTGCACGTCAGGTAAAGGAAACTCTGGCACGACTCACCAGCAAGGGCCAGAACAAGAAGGGAGCCAAGTACCGCAAGGAGAAGCGCGAGGCCGCTCAGGAGCATCTGAAGGAGCAGCGCGCCGAGGCAAAGGCAGAGAGCAAGACGCTGAAGCTTACGGAGTTTGTAACCGTGAGCGAGCTTGCGAGCATGATGAACGTATCTGTAAACCAGGTAATCGGTACATGTATGAGCGTAGGCATCATGGTTTCTATCAACCAGCGACTCGACGCCGAGACCATCAACCTTGTTGCCGACGAGTTCGGTTTCAAGACAGAGTATGTAAGTGCGGAAGTTTCTGAAGCCATAACCGAGGAGGAGGACGACGAGAACGATCTCGTGCCGCGCGCGCCTATCGTAACAGTGATGGGACACGTAGACCACGGTAAGACATCGCTCCTCGACCACATACGCAACACCAACGTGATTGCCGGTGAGGCAGGAGGCATCACGCAGCACATCGGAGCGTATAACGTTACGCTTGCCGACGGCCGCAAGATAACCTTCCTCGACACCCCGGGACACGAGGCCTTCACCGCCATGCGTGCCCGCGGAGCTCAGGTAACCGACATCGCCATCATCATCATATCTGCCGACGACAGCGTCATGCCTACCACACGCGAGGCCATCGCTCACGCCCAGGCAGCCAACGTTCCGATGGTGTTTGCCATAAACAAGATAGACAAGCCGGGAGCCAATCCGGACAAGATACGCGAAGACCTGGCCAACATGAACCTGCTCGTAGAGGAGTGGGGCGGTAAGTACCAGTGTCAGGAGATAAGTGCCAAGAAGGGCATCGGCGTTGACGACCTTCTGGAGAAGGTGCTTCTCGAGGCAGAGATGCTCGACCTCAAGGCCAATCCTAACCGTAAGGCTACGGGCAGCATCATCGAGTCGTCGCTCGACAAGGGCCGCGGATATGTGTCTACGGTGCTTGTAAGCAACGGAACACTGCGCGTAGGCGACAACGTGATAGCCGGAACAAGCTACGGCCGCATCAAGGCCATGTTCAACGAGCGTAACCAGCGCATCGAGAAGGCATCTCCCGCAGAGCCTGCCATCATTCTCGGTCTTAACGGAGCGCCTACAGCCGGCGACACCTTCCATGTGCTTGAGACCGAGCAGGAGGCACGCGAGATAGCCAACAAGCGTCTGCAGCTGCAGCGCGAGCAGGGCTTGCGCACACAGAAGCGACTCACCCTCAGCGACATCAGCCACCGCATTGCCCTCGGTTCGTTCAAGGAGCTTAACATCATCGTCAAGGGTGACACCGACGGTAGTATCGAGGCTCTTAGCGACTCGTTCATCAAGCTCTCTACAGAGAAGATCAAGGTGGACGTAATCTACAAGGCCGTAGGTCAGATTTCAGAGAGCGACGTTACGCTTGCCGATGCTTCTGACGCCCTCATCGTGGGCTTCCAGGTTCGTCCTTCGGCAGCAGCCCGCAAGCTTGCCGACCAGGAAGGCGTTGAAATCAACACCTATTCGGTTATCTATGATGCCATAGAAGACGTCAAGTCTGCTATGGAGGGTATGCTCGAGAAGGTCAAGAAGGAGGTTGTTACCGGTCAGGTTGAGGTTCGTGAGGTTTACCACATTTCTAAGGTCGGAACCGTTGCCGGAGCTTATGTTACCGAAGGCAAGGTTCACCGCACCGACAAGGCGCGCGTCGTGCGCGACGGTATCGTGGTTCATACCGGCGAGATCAATGCCCTGAAGCGCTTCAAGGACGATGTCAAGGAGGTTGGCGTCAACTTCGAGTGCGGTATCAGTCTGGTCAACTTCAACGACATTCAGGTGGGCGATATCCTCGAGACCTTCATGGAGATAGAGGTTAAGCAGAAGCTATAACATAACGAGTGATTTTTCTTTCACAAATAGATTCTTCATTATGCGCCGTTCCTTTTAAGGGGCGGCGCTTTTTTGTGCCGTGAAATTTTATTCATATTTAATTCACTATTATTTTGCGCCATACACTATTTATACTATATTTGCACTCGTTTAATGCGATTAACCTAAATTCTGATATAATAAATGAAAAAGCTTATCGGTGCCGTTTTGTTCGGTGCGTGTGTCCTGACCGCCAATGCGCAGGACGAAATACTGAGGCTGAAGATGCTTACAAGGGTCGACTACCAGAGAGAATACATCAACGGTGAGGCCATACACGACAACTCCGGCTTTAAGGGAAAATATCTTATGTTTGCCATAGACGGAAAGATAGACGAGCATTTCTCTTATGCCTATCGCCAGCGTCTTAACGTGGGTCATTCAGACATGAGCTTCTTTGATGCTACTGACTGGGCCCGCGTAGTATATACTCCCGACGGCCAGTGGGAGTTCTCGGCAGGTAAGGATGTCGTGGCAGTGGGCGGATATGAGTATGACAAGAACCCCGTGGACGTCTACGCAGCATCTGAATACTGGAACAACATATCTCCCTTCCAGCTCGCGGCCACTGTCAGCTACACCACGCCAGGCAGGCACAGCAAGTTTATAGCGCAGTGCAGCCAGAGCATCTACCGCTCCAATGCCCCCGACATGTATTCGTATAACCTTATGTGGATAGGCAACCACGGCTGCCTGGGCACGATGTATTCGGCCAACCTTGTTGAATATATGCCCGGCAAGTATATCAGCTATCTTGCTCTCGGCCATAAGCTCACGCTCGGCAAGCTGTGCATCGAGGCCGACTTCATGAACCGCGCCTCGTCGGGCCACACGTTCCTGTTTAAAGACTGCTCTATAATGGCAGAGCTGGCCTATCGCCCGATAGAGAAACTTAATCTGCTCGGCAAGGTTACTTACGATGTAAACCATACGGGCAAGGATGCCGACTATTCGGTGTACGACGGCACGGAGCTTACCTCAGTTGGTGGCGGCGTAGAGTTTTATCCGCGCGACAACATCCGCCTGCACGCCATGTATGCACATACGTTCGGCACCAACGGCAATCCCGAAGGCACCATGAAGCCCGGACGCGACTATATGAGCGTAGGCCTTACGTGGAACGTCAACCTGCTTAGCCTGAAGAATCCCTGGAAGAAAGACGACAACTAAAGACCGTTCTTTCTGACTGTTATACTGTCGTCCGGCTGTCCTGACACAGCGGCATGCAGCCGGACGCCTTGCAGAACAAAAGATATAACTTAACCTTAATAACTGCTATGATGAAGACAATGTTAAAGAGAGTCTGGCAGGCCATACCGAGCGGAATAGTCTGTCTGTGCGTAATTTTTGCGCTTTTCGGTTACATCGGTTCAATCATGGGCGTGCCCAATATGCTTAACACCATAATGAAGACCGCCCACGACCTTCTGCTCAACACCGTGTTTTATCTCATGGGCATCTGCGTCATCACGGGCGCCATAGGCCGCCTGTTTGTAGAGTTCGGCGTGGTGAGCCTGCTCGAGAAGCTGCTCCGCCCGCTCATGCGTCCGCTTTTCAATCTGCCCGGAGTGGCATCGCTCGGAGCCGTAATGACCTTCCTGTCGGACAATCCGGCCATCATCTCGCTGTCGCAGGACAAGCGCTTCAGCAGTTATTTCAAGAAATATCAGTTTATCTCGCTCACCAACTTTGGCACGGCCTTCGGTATGGGTCTGCTCGTCATGGTGTTCATGGTGGGGCAGGGTTTCTACATCGAGCCTCTGATAGGGCTCTTCGGAGCCTTTGTCGGCTGCATCGTGTCCACCCGCCTCATGCAGCGCAAGATTCTGAAGGCATACCCGCAGTATGCCGAAGAGCAGGTGTGCGACCCGCATGAGGTTGAGGAAGAGGAGCAGAAGGAAGAGCAGAAGAGCCTGTTCCTGCGCACGCTCAACTCGCTTCTCGACGGCGGACGCACCGGTGTAGACATCGGCATAGCCATCATTCCCGGTGTGCTCATTATATCTACGCTCGTCATGATGCTCACGTTCGGCGCCGGAGCCAACGGCTACGACGGCTCGCCGTATCAGGGCGTAGAGCTTCTGCCGTGGCTCGCCAACAAGATCGACTTCCTGTTTGCGTGGCTCTTCGGCTTCAACGACCCGCATCAGGTGGCATTCCCCATAACAGCTCTCGGCGCCGTTGGAGCGTCGCTCGGCCTTATACCCGGCTTTATGAGCGCCGGATGGGTAGACGGCAACGCCATAGCCGTGTTCACTGCCATCGGAATGTGCTGGAGCGGATACCTCAGCACGCATACAGCCATGCTCGATTCTCTCGGCTATCGCGAGCTGACGTCCAAGGCCATTGTTTCGCATACCATCGGCGGCATTGCAGCCGGCATGGTGGCGCATTGGACTTATGTGCTCGTGATGCTGATATAAAAAAGTTTTGATAAAAACTCGTCACTCGTCACATCTCCATGTATCATTCTGATTATCAGCAGTATAAGGTGTGACGAGTTGAAAGTCCCACTCATCACGCGTGACGAGTGGGATTTTTAACTCGTCACGCTCTATGGCGTTGACATACAGCCGGTTATGTCTGTTTGTGACGAGTGATGAGTTTTTAAGAAAAAATTTTGTGCGCGTTTAATAGTCTGTCCTTTCCTAAGTTTGGTTGATTTCAGGCGGTCTTTTTCCTTATAAAAGTTGACTCCGGTTATACTTTATAACTGTTATTGGTTGACTCTACTTAGTCGCCCCTTAAAAAGATTATTATCTACTAGTATTCA
>ULYD01008707.1_pt1 | contig 11052 bp, 7 predicted proteins | sample 1961831 | NCBI WGS metagenome assembly ULYD01 (sample SAMEA4835854, study PRJEB28245) | human gut metagenome | biome: gut microbiome; material: fecal sample | place: Denmark | collected 2008 | reverse complement strand
GAGAGGATGGAACTGATGACAGATCTGGTGATCACTTCTTCCGAAAAAATTATGCATTTAGATTTTTTGGCAGTAGGTAATGGACGAGTGATTGGCGTATTGGGCAATGGAAAACAGGAATTATCCTATGTTAGAGAGTATTTGTCCAAGGGCGTTGCTAACTGGGGAACGCAGTATAAAGTGCAGATCGTGGAGAAGCAGGCGATGTTTTTACAGGAGTTAGCAAGAATTGATTCCATTCCGGAATGTACGGAGGATCAGGAAGAAGAGTTGGAACATGTGAAATCTTACCTGCGATCTTTGATCGTATAACCGAGAGAAAGGGCAGAGAGCTATTATGCGAGAAGTAATAATTTCTGAACGCGAGGAAGGACAGCGTTTGGATCGCTATTTGGAAAAATATATGCCGGATGCTCCGAAAAGCTTTTTTTATAAGATGATGCGCAAGAAAAACATTGTGTTAAACGGGAAAAAAGTGTCTGGGTCGGAGCGGATTCAGACTGGCGATCAGATAAAATTGTTTCTTGCGGATGAAACAATTGAGGGTTTTCGGTCAGGGAAGGAAGCTCGAGAAGTTGATTTGGGCGCACAACACCTGTCACAGGCAAAGAGGCCGACTAATGGTGCACGACAGATGCCACAGGCAAAGAGGCTGGAAAAGGGTGCACGTCAAGGAAAAATAGAGTTGCAGCAGGGGCACTATGACAGAAACTTGCCGCCGTTGCAAATTGTCTATGAGGATGCTCAGTTTTTGGTGGTTAATAAGCCGGTTGGAGTGCTGTCCCAAAAAGCGGACAGAAATGACAGGTCGATCGTTGAACAGATTACAGATTATTTGGCAGATAATGCTGCTGATGACACGTTTCGTCCGGGAATCTGCAATCGTTTGGACCGAAATACTTCCGGCCTGATCGTAGCAGGAAAGACGGTACGTGCGCTACAGGACATGAATAAGCGGTTCAAGGAACGTACAATCTGCAAATATTATTTATGTGTTGTTCATGGAAGTGTGTCAAAAAAGCAGTATTTGAAAGGCTACCTAGAGAAGGATAGTCGAACCAATAAAGTGACAGTAAGACAACAGCCCGGCCCTAACAGTGTACCGATTGCAACGGAGTACCTGCCGCTTCAACAGGGGATGTATCAAGGGGAATCTTTTACCCTGTTGCAGGTGCATCTGATCACAGGTAAATCTCATCAAATTCGTGCTCATTTGGCAAGCATTGGTCATCCATTGGTGGGGGACGTTAAATACAGTACGAAACGAGCGTCTGCCTTCGATCGAGAGCAGTTACATCAGCGAGTGCAATTGCTGCATGCTTGGCAGCTTATATTTACGGCACATGGAAAAGAATATGTTTGGAAAGCGGAACTCCCAGACAATTTTGCACAGATACTGCGCAGACTAGGGATAGAAACTGAACAGAACAGTATTTAGCTGAGATAGTGCGCAGACTAGGGATGGAAACTAAACAGAACAGTATTTAGCTGAGATAGTGCGCAAATTTGGGATGGAGATTAAATGATCATATTGCACTATTCATAAGGAGTTGAGAGAATTATGCCATCTTGGAATTCAAGAGGACTTCGAGGCTCTATGTTAGAGGAAGCCCTTAATATGACAAATGAACAATATCGCAAAGAGCATTTGGCATTAGTACAAAAAATACCGACGCCCATTACGCCGATCAATATCGACAAAGAGCATCGGCATATCACCTTAGCATATTTTGAACAAAAAAGTACCGTAGATTATATCGGGAATGTGCAGGGTGTGCCAATTTGTTTTGATGCCAAAGAATGCGCCGGAGAGCGTTTTGCCCTGCAAAATATCCATGAGCATCAGATGGAGTATATGCAGGACTTTGAGCGGCAAGATGGCATTGCGTTTTTGATCGTCTATTTTAAGGAAGCCGGTGCCTATTACTATGTACCGTTTCGCGATGTAAAACGCTTTTGGGATCGTGCAGCAGAAGGGGGACGCAAAAGCTTTTTGCGTCACGAACTGGATCAGGATTACCAGATACGCACATCAAACCAAATATTCATTCATTATTTGGATGCTTTAAGCCGCGATCTGGAGTCCCGCCCGGAATCTTAAATATTATAAATGCAGCACGCGTTCTTTAATCTCCTGGGTACGTCCCTGATTCCAAAATTGCGTCCCAATATACCCACAGGTACGTCTTGCAACGTTCATTTTGTTCTGGTCGGTGTTGCCGCAATTTGGGCATTCCCAGATCAGCTTACCATGTTCGTCAGTGACGATCTGAATCTGACCGGTATAACCGCAGCATTGACAATAATCACTCTTGGTATTTAATTCCGCATACATAATATTATCATAAATATATTTCATAACATTTAATACGGCTTCGATATTATTTTCCATATTCGGTACTTCCACATAACTGATCGCACCACCAGGAGATAATTCTTGAAATTGCGCTTCAAATTTCAATTTATCAAAGGCATTGATCTTCTCTGTTACATGTACGTGATAACTGTTGGTGATATAGCCACGGTCGGTCACACCTTCGATAATGCCAAAGCGTTTTTGCAGACATTTGGCAAATTTGTAGGTGGTGGACTCTAGCGGAGTACCATATAAGCTAAAGTCGATGTTGGTTTCTTCGCGCCATTTTGCACAGGCATCGTTCATATGCTGCATGACTTGCAATGCAAATGGGGTGGATTCCGGATCAGTATGACTGTGTCCGGTCATATATCTGGTGCATTCGCACAATCCGGCGTATCCCAAAGAAATCGTAGAATATCCATTATATAGCAGTTTATTGATCGTCTCACCTTTCTTCAGACGAGCGAGAGCACCGTACTGCCAAAGGATTGGAGCAACGTCGGAAGGCGTATCTAATAAACGTTTGTGGCGGCACATCAGTGCACGATAACACAAGTCCAGACGTTCATCAAAAATCTGCCAGAATTTATCCATATCCTTGCCGGAAGAGCAGGCAACATCCACTAAGTTGATCGTGACAACGCCCTGATTAAAGCGGCCGTAAAACTTTGGCTTATCGTTTTCGTCATGATAAACAGTCAGGAAGGAACGGCAGCCCATGCAAGGATAGCAGTTGCCATCTTTTAATTTACGCATGATCTTTTCAGAAATATAGTCAGGAACCATTCGTTTTGCCGTACATTTTGCTGCCAGTTTAGTTAGTTCCCAATATTTACTGCCTTCGGTAATATTATCTTCTTCCAATACATAGATCAGCTTTGGAAAAGCAGGAGTAATATATACACCTTTTTCATTCTTAACGCCCTGAATACGCTGGCGAAGGATCTCTTCCGTTACGAGTGCAAGATCATCACGCAGACGTCCTTCCGGAACTTCATCCAAATACATAAATACAGTAACAAATGGTGCTTGTCCATTAGTTGTCATCAAGGTGATCACCTGATACTGGATCATCTGTACGCCACGCTTGATCTCGTCACGCACACGCTGTTCCGCCACATCATTGATCTGTTCTTCGGAAGCAGCGATATTCGCTTTTTCGAACTCATCACGCACCTGCAGTCGGAATTTTTGTCTGCTGACATCCACAAATGGGGCGAGGTGTGCCAAAGAAATGCTCTGTCCGCCGTACTGGGAACTGGCAATCTGTGCAATGCTCTGCGTTGCTATATTGCAGGCAGTTGAAAAACTCTTTGGCCGTTCAATCATGGTTTCACTGATCACAGTACCGTTTTGCAGCATATCCTCCAAATTGACAAGACAGCAGTTGTGCATATGCTGTGCAAAATAATCGGAATCGTGAAAATGTATAATTCCTTGTTCGTGTGCAGCTACGATATCCTCTGGGAGCAAAAAACGCTTAGTAATGTCTTTGCTGACTTCACCGGCCATATAATCGCGTTGTACACTATTTACGGTAGGATTCTTATTGGAATTTTCCTGCTTTGCCTCTTCATTATTACATTCCAACAGGCTTAAGATCTGCTTATCGGTTGAGTTGGATTTACGGATTAAGGCGCGAGTATAACGGTAAGTAATGTATTTGCGTGCCAATACAAATGCACGTTTGTTCATGATCTGATCCTCGACAAGATCCTGAATTTCTTCGACGCCGAGAGTTCGACCGATGTCAGAACAAATCTTCTCTACATTAGTAGAAATCTCCTCAATCTGTTCTTCTGATAATTGATCAACAGCGGCAACCTCGCAGTTTGCTTTTTTGATCGCTGCTGATATTTTTGTGACATCAAAATCGGCTTCAATGCCACTTCTTTTCATGATTTTCATGAATGCAACCTCCTCCATTCAGACTTGCTTCCTAATCGAGGAAAGCATACAGACTGCGTGGATATGCATACTTTCTCGGATTTTTAGAAGTACTATATAATGTTCAAAAAATGTCATAGTGACACTATATATTGTGTTTTGCTCGACGGGATTTATACTAGCACATTTCTATTTACAACACAATCCCCATAATCCACATTATGCCAATACCAAAAATACGCTATGTTATCAAAAATGCAGTCTGGGAGTTTCTTTGAAAACTGCCCTTAAAAAATTCCATACTTGGAAGATATAATGATAAAAATTGGGGGTTTTCAAATTAGAATGTATGTGGTATGATGTTTGATGAAATGCGAAGAAGAGAAGTAGTAACCATAGAATGGAATGCAGAAAGCTGTTGGTTGATGCGAAGCAGTGGAAGTGATATGGCGAACTCGTCTCGGAGCAGCCGGTTGAACTTTAGTAGATCAGGACGGATTCCCACCGTTAGAGGGGAAAGGTATTGACAAGTTGTTGATGTACCTGTGAGCGCATGATTTTCATGAATAAGAGTGGTAACGCGGATGATCCGTCTCTATATTATATAGAGACGTTTTTTACATTACGAAAGAATTTCACGTTGATCCTTATACAAACTCTGACAGAATGCACACAGATGCGCAACGCATTACAAGGACTCAAAGGGGAGTCTGGAAAGTGAGGTTATTTATGAAAGGATTTGAAAAGTATCAGAAGAGTTATTTTATGCCACCGGAGGATTGCTATGAATGGGTAAAGAAAGATGCAATTGATAAGCCGCCGGTTTGGTGTAGTGTTGATTTACGTGATGGCAATCAGGCTTTGATCGAGCCAATGAGCCTGGACGAGAAAATAGAGTTTTTTAAGATGCTAGTTAAGATTGGATTTAAGGAGATCGAGGTCGGTTTTCCGGCAGCATCCGAGACAGAGTTTACTTTTTTGAGAGCACTGATCGATCAGCATCTCATTCCGGATGATGTAACGGTTCAGGTACTTACACAGGCAAGAGAACATATTATCCGCAAGACATTTGAAGCAGTGGATGGTGCACCAAATGCAATCGTTCATGTATATAATTCTACATCTGTAGCACAAAGAGAGCAGGTGTTCCGTAAATCCAAGGAAGAGATCAAGGAGATTGCAGTAAACGGAGCAAAACTGTTAAAAGAGCTTGCTGCAGAGGCACATGGTAACTTCCGCTTTGAATACAGCCCGGAGAGTTTCCATGGAACAGAAGTAGATTATGCAGTAGAAGTATGTAATGCCGTTTTGGATGTATGGCAGCCACAGGCAGATGCACCGGCGATCATTAATATCCCTGCCACTGTCGAGAATGCAATGCCGCATGTTTTTGCAAGCCAGATTGAATATGTCAGCAAACATCTGAAATACCGTGATAATGTTGTTCTTTCTCTGCATCCACACAATGACCGTGGTACCGGCGTGGCAACTGCGGAGCTTGGTGTATTGGCAGGAGCAGACCGTTTGGAAGGCACTTTATTTGGTAACGGTGAACGTACCGGTAATTTAGACTTAGTAACTGTTGCTATGAATCTGCATTCTCATGGTGTGGATTCCAAGTTAGATTTCCACAATATGCAGGAGATCGCAGATACGTATGAGCGTTTGACAGCAATGCAGGTATCCAAGCGTCAGCCATATGCAGGTGAGCTTGTATTTACCGCATTTTCCGGTTCTCATCAGGATGCTATCTCCAAAGGTATGGCATATCGCGAGGAGCGTAACGAAAATCTTTGGACGGTTCCATATCTGCCGATCGATCCGAAAGATGTTGGAAGAACATATGATTCGGATGTTATCCGCATCAACAGCCAGTCCGGTAAGGGCGGTGTAGCGTATGTATTAAAACAGAATTACGGATTAGAGATTCCGGACCGTATGCGTGAGGAAGTCGGTTACCTGATGAAGGGTGTTTCCGATCATGCACATGCAGAGCTCAGTCCGGAAGATATGCTGCGCGTATTCGAAGAGACATACAGCCAGCCAAAGCGCAGTTTTGCTATTACAGAAGTACACTTCCAGCAGAAAGATGGTATTACAACGCAGGTTACTTTTGAGCAGGATGGCAAAAAAGAAGTTGTCGAGGCAAAGGGAAATGGACGTTTGAATGCAGTCAACAATGCGATCAAGGATTTCTTAGGTATCAGCTATGTATTGGATGTATATGAGGAGCACGCATTGTCGAAGACATCTTCTTCTAAGGCGATGGCTTATGTTGGAATTACGCAGGATGAGAAGCAGTTATATTGGGGCGTAAGCAGTGATGAAGATATTATTCGTGCTTCCATTGATGCGTTAGAGCATGCAGTAAATCACATGATCGAGATTAAGGGCGAAAAAGTACACTAAGCCTATCAAAGATTTCATATTATTTATTAGGAGGGGTCTTAGCGGGCCCCTCAACTACATATAGAAAGGTACGGTAATAACATGGCAGATAACAGTGTGTTGATTGATGAGTTGGTTCGTTATGGGGAGAAAAATGGTTTGGTCGCAGCGGAAGATCGTGTGTATGTGATCAATCGTTTGTTGGAGATTTTGCAGTTGGATGAATATCAGACACCAGAGCAGGAGACGCCGGTACGGCCGGTTCATGAGATTTTAGCGGACCTTATGGAAAATGCGTATTCCCGCGGTGTTATGACAGAGAACAGCGTTGTTTATCAGGATTTATTTGATACGAAACTGATGGGAGCACTTGTTCCGGCGCCAAGTACCGTGATCCGCAAGTTTCGCGAGTTGTATGAAGAATCACCCAAAGCGGCAACAAACTATTATTATAAATTAAGTTGTGATACCAATTATATCCGCCGTGATCGAATCAAGCGTGATGTAAAGTGGACCGCAGATACAGAGTATGGGACATTAGACATTACGATCAATTTATCTAAGCCGGAGAAAGATCCTAAGGCGATCGCTGCTGCCAAAAATGCACCACAGAGTGCTTATCCGAAATGTTTGCTGTGTAAAGAAAACGAGGGGTATGCAGGTAGAGTGAATCATCCGGCAAGACAGAATCACCGTGTTATTCCGGTAACCATTGATGGCGGTCAGTGGGGATTGCAGTATTCTCCTTACGTATATTACAATGAGCACTGTATCCTATTTAATAGTGATCATACACCGATGAAGATTGATGAATCTGCCTTTCGTAAACTGTTGGATTTTGTGCGTCAGTTCCCACATTATTTTGTAGGTTCAAATGCCGATCTGCCAATTGTAGGCGGCTCGATATTGGCACATGAGCATTTCCAGGGTGGTCATTATGAATTTGCGATGGAAAGAGCGGACATCAAGCAAACGTTGACGATTCCGGGTTTTGAGGATGTACAGGCTGGGATCGTAAATTGGCCGATGTCGGTTGTACGTATTCGTCATAAAGAGGCTGAGCGCCTGGTAAAGCTTGCTGCACATATTTTGACAGCATGGAGAGCATATACGGATGAAGATGCTTTTATCTATGCGCAGACGGATGGAGAACCACACAATACGATCACACCGATCGCGCGAATGCGGGACGGGGAGTTTGAACTGGATCTGGTACTTCGCAATAACATTACAACGCCGGAGTATCCGTTAGGTGTGTACCATCCACATCAGGAACTGCACCATATTAAGAAAGAAAATATCGGCTTGATCGAAGTTATGGGTCTGGCAGTCCTTCCGGCAAGATTAAAGGGAGAAATGCAGCGTTTGGGCGAATACATTATATCAGGAAAAGATATTCGAGCCGATGAGGAACTTGCAAAACATGCAGACTGGGTAGACGAGTTTTTACCAAAATACGATGCGATCACAGAAGATAATGTAGATGAAATTCTTCAGACGGAGATTGGTATTGTTTTTAAGAAAGTATTAGAACATGCCGGTGTTTATAAAAACACAGACGAAGGTATGAATGCATTCATGCGGTTTATCCTATCACTTTAGAATTAAAGTTTGCAATAATGAGGTATGTTCTTTCGCATTAGGTTGAAAGCACATATAAGAGTATCAAAATTGAAAGCCACCAAGATTTGATATGTCCTGTCGTGACAGGGTACTCATCAAGTCTTGGTGGCTTTTTTTCTTTATAGGAAACTGCTGTTGTGTAGCGTGACAAAAGCAAGCGCTGGCTTTGCTTTTGTTTATATCTTTTATTGTTTTATTCGGATGTGACGGTTAGTCCTCCTTGCAAAATACACGCTTAAGAAGTTCCATATCCAATGCCTGCTCAGGTGCGAAAGCATCCGAGGTCACATAATCCAGTATTGATCTTGCAAAGCATTTGATCTCAGGATATTCGGCAACCTCACTTAAACGGCTGGTACATACCATCAAGGTACCCTCGCCAACTTTACCTTCAAACAAAATACCCAGTTTGTGGTTACGTTCAAAGTTGTCGACCATCTGCACGATCGGGCGGTAGCTCTTATCGGTCACGTCATCTAAGATAGCACAGTCACAGTGCGATACGATCTTATACCACTGTGGTGTGGAATATTTGTGAGCCGGGAAAGAAGCTAAGGCCGGATGATCCTTTTGGATCAACAGCCCCATTGTACCGACAGCAACCGGCTTCTTCATCCATTCGCAAATATCGCGGAACATTGGATAACACCAAAAATCCGTACAATAAAAGCCTTCGATCTTGTCGGCAAGTTCGGTTGGCAGATACAATACTTTTTGACCATTTTGAAGCAATGCGCAGGCTTCTGCGTAATCAGCCGTCACATGGACTTCATTGGCACCTTCACCGATCGTCATGCCGGAGGCCGGAATTTCCGTTGACAGTGTTGGAAAGCAGTATAGCTCATAGGTGTTTGCCATATTGGTTTCCGGTACACTAAGATCCAAATGATAAGTAGCAGCTTCCGTGATCTCCGGAAAATCAAAGGTTATCTCGTCTAATTCTACCAGGTCAAAAGCACCATCCGGAATCACAACGGATCCCTCTCGAATGATCTTTTTCTGCTGTTTTAATTCCCAGTGAAGAATTTTATTCTCCAACTTCTCCGGATTGTAGTAGCGGATCGCCATCTTAGCACGGAAGGTTTCTCTTGCCTGATAGACATATTTTGGAAACTGTGCTAACAGAATGTGATCGGAACAGTATCCTGCCCATTCCTCCGGTGTAACATGTCCTTTGCTGTCCATAAAGGCATCCAAAATACCAACGAGAGCGGTACCCTGACCGGAAAAGTCTTGAATATCCAATATTTGATATCCGGCGAGCAGTTTCGTACGAGCAGCAGCCTCCAGTTCTTCCTTGTAGCATTGAACAGACAGCTTACCACTGGTGTAGAAAAAGTCATCGGCTTGATCTAACATGCCCTTTTCTTTCAAACGGTCTCTGAATACTTCGAAGTTTCTTGCTTTGAGAACGCCGGTATATTTATCAATCTCACGGAAGTTTGGATAAACCGCAAATTGTCCGATCTCATGGGAGACAACCGGAATATGTGGGATCAAAACACCCCCATTATCGGCAGCTTTTACTTTCTTAACACCGGTTCCATATTGGATTTCAATCTCTTTCGCATCGTTGCTGGCATCGGCGGCTGCATTTGTAGGATGGATCACTTCGTCGTAGTTATGATCAGCAGAAGGTTCATCCCACTGAATATGTCCCAAAGGAGCATCACACATACCATAGGAACCACGGAATAAACGGTTTTTACTAAAACGGACTCCGACAAAGAAATCGTCTTCCGGTAATAGTACCGGGGTGTGCTGGAAGTTGTTGGAACCCTGTGTATACAGATGACGATCATCCACATTGCGATAATTTGTAATGATCTCTGCCATGCGCTCTTTGCTGCCCCAAAGCTCATTTCCAAGAGACATCATACAATAAGAAGCATGGTTACCAAATTCAGCCATCATGCGATAACCTTCTTCGATCAGATAATCCTGCTCTTCGGCATTGTGCCCTTCATCACCCGGTGCGGTCAAGGTTCCCCAGAAAGGAAGCTGAGGTTCCATGTAAATACCCAACAGATCAGCCGCTACAAATGCAGCGTCCGGAGGGCAGCAGGTGTGATAACGGTAATGATTGATACCGTAAGATTTGGAAATGCTCATAACGCGGATCCATTCTTCTACGGAAGTAGGAACCGCTCCGGTCATTGGAAAGATCAAACCATCGTGTTTGCCACGCAGGAATGTCGGTGTTCCATTGATCAAAAATTCAGTCTCTGATGTGGAAAAGTCGCGCAGACCGAATGTTGTCACGCTCTCCTCGTCGGTACCCGGAATTGTCAAGTGCAGTTCGTAGATGACCGGACTGTATTCGCTCCAAAGTACAGCATCTTCTCCCAGTTCATAAGTAAATTCGGCCGTTCCTTTGCCGACCGGGAAGAAAATGTCCTGAAAATATGCAGCAGGTACTTGTACGCCTGTCTTGCCGGAAATGTCCATTAATTCAGCTTTGGCACAGACAGAAAGATTGCGTTGCGTCTGCGTTGTATTGTTGGTGGTAATCTCTACATGGACAGATTTGTGCTCTGTATCCGGGTAGGTTTTGATATGTTCGATCATGATCTCATCACATATGTGAAGCGATATCTCGCCGATAATACCATTCCAATTCGTCTGGGTATCCGGAGAGGTCAGATGACCACCTTTGGTCGGGTAATCCACATTAGAAACTAAAATAGTCAGACGAAACGTGTTGTCCTTAATATAAGGAGTCAGATCGTAATGATGTGGAGTAGTAAGGCTGTCTCTGCATCCGACCTCTACATCATTAACCCAAACACGAGTCA
>ULYD01041876.1_pt1 | contig 11112 bp, 7 predicted proteins | sample 1961831 | NCBI WGS metagenome assembly ULYD01 (sample SAMEA4835854, study PRJEB28245) | human gut metagenome | biome: gut microbiome; material: fecal sample | place: Denmark | collected 2008 | reverse complement strand
TCAATGCACTACAAGTTTTTTTTTGATTTTATGCTTCCCCCTTAATGTTGGGCAGCGGCGGAAGAGGTTGCTCGTCCGGCATACGGATAGAACCGAAAGCGCGTTCGTATTTACCTATATTTTCTTCAAGCGCGCGCAGCAGACGTTTGGCGTGCTCGGGCGCCAGCACAATGCGCGACTGCACTCCGGCCTTGGGCATCCCCGGCATCACCCTTATAAAATCCATGATAAACTCCGAGCTGGAGTGAGTGATGATGGCAAGATTGGCATAAGTGCCTTGCGCCACCTCTTCTTTCAGTTCTATCTGCAACTGTCCGTTATTATTCTCTTGATTTTCCATATTATCCATACATTATAATTAAGAGGCAAATATACTTCTTTCGTTCAGAACATACAAAATACTTCGATGCAAAAGCAGCCGCCTGCCGGAAAGAATAAAAAAGTCCGCCCCTGCAAGCCTGTCAACCTGCAAGGGCGAAACCTCTATACTGCCGTTACGCTATTTTCCGGTCGCCTTTTATCACAACTCTCACGCATGCACCGGCGGGGCAGTTCTTTTACCAGCTTCGTTTTCAACGGGAATATTTCGGTATGCATTTCTTTGACCCGCGTACTCAGCCCGAAATAATCCTGCAGCACTTTCTCCAACTGCCCGACCAGGAACGCATACTGTTCTCTGACCAATTCGCTGAACTTTTTCATTTTCTCCATTTTCTTCTTGCCTCGTTTGGACAGGAACGGAAGGTATGCCATCAGACATTCCAACACCTTTTCAATAATCGCTTTCATCTTTCATTCCATTATTTTCGTTCATACCACACAGATACGGTTCATCCCAACGGATTCTCTTCTTCCCCGTCATTACCGCCGCCATTCCCGCCGTTACCCTTCTGGGAGTCCAGATAAGTCTGTAAGTCTACAAACTCCATGGCATCTTCCGCACGTGTGGAAGCGGGGTCGGGACGTACACCGATAGAGGGGCGGAAATTGATACGTACCGTCCGAATCTTCTTCGCCGTACAATCCTTTTCCGCTTCCGCACCTTCGGTACGCGCCGAGAGGCTGAATACTCCAAAGTCGCGGATGTTTACCGAATGTCCGTTATACAGATTCGTACGCATACACTCCACAAAATTGGCAATCACACTGAGGATATCTCCTTTGGAAAGCGAACTGTTCTCTTTCATCTGATAAGCCATGCGGTCGATGCCTACGCTCTACCCTAAAGTAAGCAACTGCGGATGAAACTTTGCCACCACCGACTTATCCGTCACATTCTTACACAATGTCTTTTTAAATACAATAGCCATACTTTTGTTTCCTTTTTGATTTTAAATGAATACTATCTTTATGTTCACTTCGCCGGCTTAGTAAAACAAAGATACTGCAAAGAGGAAGCAAGACCGACCGGCGAACTTTGCCGACAGTTGCCCGGGTATGCGGATGTATCCAGAACCGGAGCCTTGCACATTCGCTCATTCACTCCCCATCCTTTTCACCACTTCTCTCCCGCCAGCGAAACGGAGGCCTACTGCATTATCACCAACGTCAACTACCGCGAAGGCAGCATGACGCTCTATGGCCGGACGATAACCTGCCCGTGCGGCGACTCCATTAAGAGCCTCGACACCTGGGCACGCCTTTTCCGCTGGAGCAAAACCCGCGTTCGCCGATTTTTCCTGAATTTGCAAAAACTGCAACTGATAAAGTACAGCATAGACCATAGCCTTGCCCACATCCATGTAGTGGATTTTCTGCCGTAACAGTCTGCCACAAGCGACTGCTGGGACGAACAGTTCGACCGCTTCTGGCAGGCATATCACGACCTCACCCTCTTGCCCAAGCGGAGCATAGGACGCACCCGCCGAGAATGGCTACGCCTCTCCTCCGAAGAACGCAACATGGCGATAGAGCAGATACCCTACTACGAAGGGCTGGCCAATATACGCTATTACAAACAGGCGACAAGCTATCTGGTTGACAAATGTTTTTTGGACGAGGAAGACGGGTACTGACAAAAGCGAGAGGAAAGGCAAAGCATAATGGGTGAAATATGAGATAGCAGGGAAAAAACATAAAAAAACAAAACAGAGTGGATACTACGAATTTTCAAATAACGGAGATAGAAGAGGCAGTGCTTGGAGCGCTGATGATAGAGAAAAAAGCTGTCCCGCTGGTGGCACAGACGCTGCGCCCGGAGATGTTCTATCACGAAAAGGAACAAACGTTGTATGCGGTGCTTGAAAACATGCACCGCAACAACGAACCGATAGACATACTGACAGTGAAAGAGGCTTTACAAAAGCGAGGTAAATTGGATGAAGCAGGCGGTGCATACGGCATCGTCCGTCTATCATCGAAAGTGACGAGTTCAGCACACACCGAACTGCACACCGAGCTTATCAAAGACCGCTACCTGAGGCGTGAACTGATTGTAGGTATCAACAGCCTGACTTCCCAGTCCGAGAACCCTACCTACGACGTCGAAGATATACTAAACGCCCTGCACCTGCTGACAGACCGTATCGAAAACGAATGTAGCTGAACGCAACAGTTGCGCCCTATGCAGCAGCTTATGGAAGAGACCATAGCCGAAGCGGAGCAGCGCATCGAAAACACCAAGAACGGCGTAACGGGCATACCCACCGGACTAGCCGGATTAGACCGCCTGACGTCCGGTTGGCAAGCGTGCGACCTGAACATCATCGCCGCCCGTCCCTCGGTGGGCAAGACTGCCATAGCCCTGCATCTGGCAAAAGCCGCTGCAAGCGCCGGACGGCATGTGGTGTTTTACAGTATAGAGATACAGGGAGAGCGGCTATCCGTCCGACGGACTGGGTGTAATCATGATGGCGAAACACCGTAACGGTGAAACAGGGAACGTTTACTTCGGACACAACAAGAGCATAACCGCTATCGGAGACTATGTGCCGCCAATGGAGTATATGCTGAAGCATTGCAAGTAAACTCTCCATCTTCCCTATATCCATCCAAAAGTTTCTTGCCTCCATGTGATAAAAGAAAAAAGAGAACCTCTTGCAAGGCTCTCTTTTTTCATTATAAAAATCACTGATTGTATTAGCGTAGTATATTACTCTTCTACTTTATCATCCACAGCATAGTCGAGCACCGTTTTCTTGTTGGCAAGCATACGGTCGTACTCTTCTTTTGAACCGACAATGACCTTGTCGAACTCACGCTGGCCTGTACCGGCAGGAATCAAGTGACCGCAGATAACATTCTCCTTCATACCTTCCAAGCGGTCTACCTTACCGTTGATAGCGGCTTCATTGAGCACCTTCGTCGTTTCCTGGAAGGAAGCGGCCGACATGAAGCTCGAAGTCTGCAAAGCGGCACGGGTAATACCCTGAAGAATCTGTGTAGAAGTAGCGGGCACTGCATCACGTACCGAAACGGGGTTCAAGTCGCGGCGTTTCAGCATGGAGTTCTCGTCACGCAACTTGCGGGCAGTGACAATCTGTCCCGGTTGCAGGTTCTGAGAATCTCCGGCGTCTACTACTACCTTCTTACCCCAGATGCGGTCGTTTTCTTCCATGAACTCGAGCTTGTCCACTACCTGTTGTTCCAGGAAGCGGGTATCGCCCGGCTCGTCGATTTCAACCTTACGCATCATCTGGCGAACGATGATTTCAAAGTGCTTGTCGTTAATCTTCACACCTTGCAGACGGTAAACGTCTTGTACTTCGTTCACGATATATTCCTGTACAGCCGTAGGACCTTTAATGGCAAGGATATCGGCAGGCGTAATAGCACCGTCGGACAACGGAGTACCAGCACGCACGTAGTCATTCTCCTGTACCAGAATCTGCTTGGACAGCGGCACAAGGTACTTCTTGACTTCTCCGGTCTTAGAGGTAACGATGATTTCACGGTTACCGCGTTTCACTTTACCCATTGTAACCTCACCGTCGATTTCGGAAACCACGGCAGGGTTAGACGGATTACGGGCCTCGAACAATTCGGTGACACGAGGAAGACCACCCGTGATATCACCCGCCTTACCAACGGCACGCGGAATCTTCACGATTACTTCACCGGCTTTTACTTTCTGTCCGTCTTCTACTACCACGTGGCCGCCCACAGGAAGGTTGTAAGTACGGATAAGCTCGCCGGCCTCGGTCATGATATGCGCGGTAGGAACCTTCGTCTTGTCCTTAGACTCGATGATGATGATTTCGCGCAAACCGGTAGATTCATCGGATTCTACCTTATAGGTAACGTTCTCGATAACGCCTTCAAACTCAATCTTACCGGTAGCTTCAGTAATGATAACCGCGTTGAACGGGTCCCAACGGGCAATCAACTTGCCTTTCTCTACCACTTCGCCGTCGGCTGCGTAGAGTGTAGAACCGTAGGGTACGTTGTGTGTGGAAAGCACGATACCAGTATTGACATCTACGAAGCGCACTTCGGCCAAACGACCTACCACTACTTTTGCGGGTTCGCCTGCTTCGTCAATGATATCTACCGTACGGAGCTCTTCGAATTCCAGACGGGAAGGATTTTTGGCAACGATACTTGCGTTGGCAGCGATGTTGGCCGCCGTACCACCGGCGTGGAACGTACGCAACGTCAACTGCGTACCCGGCTCACCGATGGACTGTGCGGCGATTACGCCGACAGCTTCACCCTTCTGAACCATGCGGCTGGTAGCCAGGTTGCGTCCGTAACACTTGGCGCAAACACCTTTCTTGGATTCACAAGTCAATACGGAACGGATTTCAACACTCTCAATCGGAGAGTCCTCAATCTTCTGCGCAATGGCTTCGGTAATTTCCTCACCACCTGCAACAAGCAATTCGCCGGTTGTAGGGTGAACGATATCATGTACGGATACACGTCCCAGGATACGTTCGTACAGCGTGGCGATTGTTTCATCGTTGTTCTTCAAAGCCGTACAAACCAGTCCGCGGAGCGTACCGCAGTCTTCTTCATTGATAATCACATCGTGAGACACGTCGACCAGACGACGGGTCAGGTATCCGGCATCGGCCGTCTTCAAAGCGGTATCGGCAAGACCCTTACGGGCACCGTGAGTAGAGATAAAGTACTCCAACACGGAAAGACCTTCCTTAAAGTTAGAAAGAATCGGATTTTCGATAATCTGACCGCCTTCGGCACCTGCCTTCTGAGGCTTTGCCATCAAACCACGCATACCGGAAAGCTGACGAATCTGTTCCTTAGAACCACGGGCTCCCGAATCCAACATCATGTATACGGAGTTGAATCCCTGGTCGTCGCTTGAAATGGTTTTCATCAAGATGTTTGACAACTCGGAGTTTACGTGTGTCCAGATGTCGATTACCTGGTTGTAACGCTCGTTGTTGGTGATGAAACCCATGTTATAGTTGTTGATTACCTGCTCTACTTCTTCGTAACCTTTCTGTACCAGCGCTTCCTTCTCTTCGGGAATGATGATATCGCCCAAGTTGAACGAAAGACCGCCCTTGAAGGCCATCTGATAACCGAGGTTCTTGATTCCGTCGAGGAATTCGGCCGCTTCTGCCACACCACAAACCTTGATTACGTGGCTGATGATGTCACGAAGTGACTTCTTGGAAATAATCGTATTGATGTAACCCGCTTTGGCAGGTACGATTTCGTTTACAATAACACGGCCTACCGAAGTGTCGTGCATCATCTTATCCACTACATTGCCGTTTTCGTCAGTGTCCTTAACGATAACGCTGATAGGCGCGTGGATATCGCACTTGCCTTCATTGTAGGCAATAAGCGCTTCTTCGGGGCCGTAGAAAGTAAGGCCTTCACCCTTAGCTCCCTTACGCAACTTGGTGATATAGTACAAACCGAGTACCATATCCTGTGCAGGCACTGTGATAGGCGCACCGTTGGCAGGGTTCAGGATATTATGTGACTGGAGCATCAGCATCTGCGCTTCCAGAATAGCTTCGTTGCTCAAAGGCAAGTGAACGGCCATTTGGTCACCGTCGAAGTCGGCGTTGAATGCCGTACATGCCAACGGATGCAACTGGATTGCCTTACCTTCAATCATCTTAGGCTGGAATGCCTGAATACCCAGACGGTGAAGTGTCGGGGCACGGTTCAGCAATACCGGATGTCCTTTCATTACGTGTTCCAGTATGTCCCAGATAACGGGTTCCTTGCGATCTACAATCTTCTTGGCGCTCTTCACCGTCTTTACGATACCGCGCTCGATGAGCTTGCGGATGATAAACGGCTTGTAGAGTTCGGCTGCCATGAGTTTAGGAATACCGCACTCGCCCATCTTCAATTCCGGACCTACAACGATTACGGAACGTGCGGAATAGTCGACGCGCTTACCCAGTAGGTTCTGACGGAAACGTCCCTGCTTACCTTTCAAGCTGTCGGAAAGGGACTTCAAAGGACGGTTGGCATCGGTCTTCACCGCGCTCGACTTACGGGAGTTATCGAACAATGAGTCGACAGCCTCCTGCAACATGCGCTTCTCATTACGCAAAATCACTTCGGGAGCCTTGATTTCAATCAATCTCTTCAAGCGGTTGTTACGGATGATAACGCGACGGTAAAGGTCGTTCAGGTCGGAAGTGGCGAAACGTCCGCCATCCAACGGTACCAACGGACGGAGTTCGGGTGGGATAACCGGCACGATACGTACAATCATCCACTCGGGCTTGTTACGTCCGCGTGATGCACGGAAAGACTCGACTACTTGCAGACGCTTCAAAGCTTCACTCTTGCGCTGTTGCGAAGCATCGCTGCCCGCACGGTTACGCAGGTCGTAAGACAATGAGTCGAGGTCGATGCGTGACAGCAGGTCGTAAATAGCTTCCGCACCCATCTTGGCAACAAACTTATTGGGGTCTGAATCTTCGAGATACTGGTTGTCGCTTGGCAACTTGTCCAACAGATCCAGGTATTCTCCTTCTTCGAGCAAATCGAACTGTGCTACCTCGCCTTCCAATACACCCGGCTGGATAACCACATAACGCTCGTAGTAGATAATGGCATCAAGTTTCTTGGTAGGCAAGCCCAACAAGTAACCGATTTTATTAGGAAGTGAACGGAAATACCAGATGTGAGCTACCGGCACAACCAACTGGATGTGTCCCATACGCTCGCGACGTACTTTCTTTTCTGTCACTTCCACACCGCAACGGTCGCAGACAATGCCTTTGTAACGGATGCGTTTATACTTACCGCAATGGCACTCATAGTCCTTGATAGGACCAAAAATGCGCTCGCAGAACAAACCGTCGCGCTCTGGCTTATACGTACGATAGTTGATGGTTTCAGGCTTTAAAACTTCACCACTCGAATTCTCCAGGATTTCTTCGGGAGAAGCCAAACCGATAGAGATTTTCGAGAAATTACTCTTTATCTTGTTATCTTTTCTAAAAGCCATACTTTTATATATAATTGATAATTGAGAATTAAAAATTGAAAAATAAATGTTGATAAGTCGGGAACTGAGGGTTGAGAGGTATCATCTCCCAATCCTCAATTCTCAAATTTCAATTTATTCTAAGTTGATGCTCAAGCCCAAACCTCTCAACTCGTGCAGCAATACATTCAGTGATTCAGGGATACCCGGAGCAGGCATCGGCTCACCCTTAACGATTGCTTCGTAAGCCTTGGAGCGTCCGACAACATCATCAGACTTAATAGTCAAAATCTCTTGCAGGATGTGTGCCGCACCGAATGCCTCGAGCGCCCAAACTTCCATTTCTCCAAAACGCTGACCACCGAACTGCGCCTTACCTCCCAGCGGCTGTTGCGTAATAAGTGAGTACGGACCGATAGAACGTGCGTGCATCTTGTCTTCAACCATGTGGCCGAGTTTCAACATGTATGTCACACCTACCGTAGCCTGTTGCTCGAACGCCTCACCTGTACCACCGTCGAACAAAGTAGTCTTGCCATAGCGGGGCAGACCTGCCTTGTCGGTCCATTCGTTCAGGTCGTCCAGCGTGGCACCGTCGAAGATAGGCGTAGCGAACTTAACGCCCAAATTCTTTCCGGCACGTCCCAGAACCGCCTCGAATATCTGGCCGATGTTCATACGTGAAGGCACACCCAGCGGGTTCAATACGATGTCTACCGGAGTACCGTCCGCCAAGAACGGCATATCCTCCTGACGTACCACGCGCGAAACAATACCCTTGTTACCGTGGCGACCGGCCATCTTATCACCAACACCGATCTTACGTTTCTTGGCAATGTAAACCTTAGCCATCTGAATGATACCCGCAGGTAACTCGTCACCAATGGTAATAGCGAATTTCTTACGCTTCAACTCTGCATCGAGCTCTTTATATTTCTTGATGAAGTTCATCACCAATGCACGGATCAATCCGTTTGTGTGCTCATCTTTTGTCCAGTTACTCAATTGAATGGCGGTGAAGTCCATATCACTGAAATCGGAAGCTGAGAACTTAGCGCCCTTACTAATTACTTCGGCTCCCATATAGTCCTTCACACCCTCGGATGTGTAGTTTTCAGTGAGCTTCAAGAGCTTATTCACCAATATCTTCTTCAAGTCGGCTACCTTACCGTCGAACTCATCGTCGATCTTCGGCAGCAACGCTTTGTCCGCCAATTTGGAACTACGAGTCTTGATGACGCGGGAGAACAGACGCTTACCGATAATAACACCCTTCAAAGACGGAGATGCCTTCAAAGAAGCGTCTTTCACATCGCCAGCCTTATCACCGAAGATGGCGCGAAGCAACTTTTCTTCCGGAGAAGGGTCTGATTCTCCCTTCGGAGTAATCTTACCAATTAGGATGTCGCCCGGCTCGATACGGGCACCCACGCGAACGATACCGTTCTCGTCGAGGTCCTTTGTAGCTTCTTCGCTTACGTTAGGAATATCGGAAGTCAACTCTTCCATACCGCGCTTTGTTTCACGAACTTCCAAAGAGTACTCTTCTACGTGTACGGAAGTCAAAAGGTCTTCGCGAACCACACGTTCGTTCAAGACAATGGCATCCTCATAGTTATATCCCTTCCAAGGCATGTAGGCAACCAACAGGTTCTTACCCAAAGCAAGCTCACCCTGTTCGGTGGAGTAACCCTCGGTAAGGATTTGTCCTTTCGTCACACGCTGACCTTTCTCACAAATAGGTCGAAGGTCAATCGTCATGTTCTGGTTGGTACGACGCCATTTAGGAATCGTATATTCTTTCAGTGCAGATTCGAAGCTTACGAACTCTTCGTCTTCCGTACGGTCATACAGAATGCGGATAGTCGTAGCATCCACGAAATCAACCACACCCTCGCCCTCGGCAGTAATCTGCGTACGAGAGTCGCGTGCGAGCTGACGTTCGATGCCTGTACCTACAATCGGAGCTTCGCTCTTCAACAAAGGAACTGCCTGGCGCATCATGTTAGAGCCCATCAACGCACGGTTGGCATCGTCATGCTCCAAGAACGGAATCAAAGAGGCCGCAATAGAAGCAATCTGCTGGGGAGATACGTCCATCAATTCCACTTCATCAGGCGCTACAACCGGATAGTCGGCGTCCTGACGTGATTTTACTCTGTCGCGTACGAAAGTTCCGTCATCGTTCAAAGGCGCATTGCCCTGAGCGATAATCTTTTCTTCTTCTTCTTCGGCTGTGAGGTAAACCAGACCTTCATCCGAAAGGTCTACTTTTCCGTTAGCCACCTTACGGTACGGAGTCTCGATGAAACCCAGCTCATTAATCTTGGCGAACACACAGAGTGAAGAAATCAAACCGATGTTAGGACCTTCAGGCGTTTCAATCGGACACAGACGTCCGTAGTGAGTATAGTGTACGTCACGCACCTCGAAACCGGCACGCTCACGCGACAAACCACCGGGACCCAGAGCAGACATACGACGCTTGTGAGTGATTTCGGCAAGCGGGTTGGTCTGGTCCATGAACTGTGACAAGGCGTTCGTTCCGAAGAATGAATTGATAACGGAAGAAATAGTCTTGGCGTTAATCAAGTCAATCGGAGTGAAGACTTCATTGTCACGAACATTCATACGCTCGCGGATGGTACGTGACATACGTGCCAAACCGATAGCAAACTGGTTGGACAATTGTTCGCCTACTGTACGTACACGACGGTTACTCAAGTGGTCGATATCATCAACATCCGCTTTTGAGTTAATCAACTCGATCAGATACTTGATAATCTCGATAATATCTTCCTTGGTGAGGACACGTACGTCCATATCTGTCGTCAAGTTCAACTTTCTGTTGATACGGTAACGACCTACATCACCCAAGTCATATCTCTTTTCTGAGAAGAACAGGTTGTTGATAACCTCGCGTGCACTGGCATCATCGGCCGGGTCTGCATTTCGCAACTGACGGTAGATGTAAAGCACTGCCTCTTTTTCCGAGTTACTGGGGTCTTTCTGCAGAGTATTATATATAATGGAGTAGTCAGACTGGTTCGGCTCTTCCTTGTGTACAAGGATGTTCTGAACGCCCGACTCTAATATAATGTCAACATGTTCCGGCTCGATTATGGTTTCACGGTCGATAACAACTTCGTTACGCTCGATAGAAACAACTTCACCGGTATCTTCGTCTACAAAATCCTCAATCCATGTTTTCAATACACGTGCCGCCAACTTACGACCTACAATCTTCTTGAGGTTCGTCTTGTTCACCTTCACGTCTTCTGCCAAGTTGAAGATTTCAAGAATGTCCTTATCATTCTCAAAACCGATAGCTCTCAGCAATGTGGTTACCGGCAACTTCTTCTTACGGTCGATATAAGCATACATGACATTGTTGATGTCGGTAGCAAACTCAATCCAAGAACCCTTGAACGGGATGATACGGGCTGAGTATAACTTAGTACCGTTGGCATGCACGCTCTGACCGAAGAATACGCCCGGAGAACGGTGAAGCTGTGACACAACAACACGTTCCGCACCGTTGATGACGAACGTAGCTTTATCCGTCATGTAAGGAATCGGACCCAGGAATACATCCTGAATAACCGTATCAAAATCTTCGTGGTCGGGGTCGGTACAATATAATTTTAACTTTGCCTTTAAGGGTACACTATAGGTAAGCCCTCGCTCTATACATTCGTCTATAGTATAACGCGGCGGATCAATATAGTAGTCCAAAAACTCAAGAA
>ULYD01069642.1_pt1 | contig 11234 bp, 4 predicted proteins | sample 1961831 | NCBI WGS metagenome assembly ULYD01 (sample SAMEA4835854, study PRJEB28245) | human gut metagenome | biome: gut microbiome; material: fecal sample | place: Denmark | collected 2008 | reverse complement strand
GTTGTAGCAATGGCATTCATTGGCAAGCCGGTTGGTATTATGGCTATTGGAGTTATTTTGTGAGAAGTAGCCAAACCTCTAATTTTAGCTATTCTGGTTTAGGTGCGACAAGCCGTGTATTGACGGATGGTTGTTGGGATGCGTGGAGCTGGAATGGAAATATGAATACATCAGAAGGAACTCAGCCCGGGGATGTCTTTGTCGCTGCGACAATACCCTCTGGAGGTGGAGGGGATGAACCCGAGATCCCGGTGATACACGTAACATCCATTTCTCTCAATAAGTCTTCTTTGCGTTTACAAGCAGGAGCAAACGCAACCCTTGTAGCTAGTATCTCTCCTGTAAACGCTGATAATAAGCAGGTTATTTGGAGTAGTTCCGATACAGGCATAGCAACCGTAGAAAATGGGGTCGTAACAGGTGTCAAGCCCGGTGTGGTGAAAATAACAGCCCAATCGGTAGATGGCGGATATACCGCTGTTTGCGAGGTAACGATAACGGAAGTTGTTATTCCGGAAATAGATTTCAATGGTCTTGATGCTGTTTTAACTTTTCCGAAAGTAGAGGAAGCCACCTCTTATGAAGTTCGTGTTTATAGAAATGAGGATAGTGGTCATAAAAGAATCGCTACTTATGTAATCGATGCCGAAGGTAATATAATCACAGAATTAAGAGCGGTGAGCTTACAAGGCTCTTCTGGGAAAATTTTGGTTCCATTGAAAAATTTAGACATAGACGGTGTTTATACGATAGAGATACAGGTGCTGAATGGGTTGGATATAATAGATACCTATACAGTAGAAAAAATATCGAATCCAGTAAGTAATGAATATTTATCCGCAAGTGGTAGTCGGGTAATTTATCAAAATGGGACATTGTCTTTGGAGCATTTGGATGGATATCATTTTTATTTAATGACAATGGAAGGAAAAATATTGAGAACCTTTATAACTCGAGTTCCCCACAAACTTTATCCTATATCGCTTCCCTCCGGGAATTATCTGTTGACAGGAGAAAAGGATGGAGACCGGAAGGTCTTTAAATTCCGTATTAATTAATAATTAAATTCATTTACATGAAAAGAACACTTTACTTAAGTATGGTTTGCTTACTATCGGCCTTTTCGGCTGTGGGGCAAACCGGTTTGCGGGGGCTGAATCCGATAGAGAAGCAGAAACTGCAAATGCCTGAACTTCCGGCTTCGCAAAGCCGAGTCACGCTACTACGTTCAAGTGAAAACGTAGATTATACACAGGGAGTCTTTATTTTGAACGAGGACTGGTTTGGTCATAACAACAGTACTATTAATTTTATGACTTCTTCTGGTGATTTTGCTTATAGGATTTTCCAGACAGCAAACCCTGGTAAAGAATTAGGTTGTACATCTCAGTTTGGTACTATTTTTGGAGATAATATGTTTATTACTTCTAAACAGCCAAAGGATGGTGGAGCCAGTATTGAAGGAGGTCGCCTGAATGTGGTGGATGCCAAGACAATGAAAGTGAAAGCTCAATTTACGGATATAGGCGGAGGCGATGGGCGTGCTTTTTTAGGCGTGAATGACTCTGTTGGCTATATTGGCGCTTCAAACGGTATTTTTTTGTTTGATATAAAGAACTTGACGGTTGGAGACCAATTGAAAGGTGCCTCAAATTCCGGGGGACTTTATAATGGTCAAGTAGGAATGATGGTCCGGACAAAAACATATGTGTTTGCGGTTCAGCAAAGTAAAGGCGTTTTAGTGATAGATCCTCTAAAACATGAGATTATCAAATTGATAGAAGGAAGTTTCAGCACTTTGACACAAAGTAAGGATGGCAGTGTTTGGGTAGGTGCTGGATCACGCCTGTTATGTATTGATCCGGAGACTTTGGAAGAAACTTATCTATCATTACCCGATGGCTTGACTATACCGGATTCATGGTATGCTTGGACTGCGGGTGTTCTTTGTGCAAGTACGCAAGAAAATGCTATTTATTGGACAAAGGGAGGTGGTTTTAGCAGTGGTAATGAGATTTATCGTTATGAGATCGGTAATCCTTCTTCTATGGATAAACCGTTTTATACCATTCCGGAGAAGGGACGCGTATTGTATGTGGGTGCCGGTTTACGTGTAAGTCCAGATGACAAATTGTATATTTCCGCTTTTGAGAATTTTGGCTCTATAAACTATTGGCAATATGTTGTAGATGCTAAAACTGGCCGTCAATTAGGGTGTTATCCGCTAGAACCCAGCTATTGGTTCCCTGCCATGCATATCTTCCCTGATAATGAGGCTCCGGTTGTTAAAGATTTTACTTCGATAGAGGCTGGTATTAATGATGCGCCTATAACTGTATCTTTAAAAGATATGGCTACGGATAAAGACAATATAGCTGAAGCTATCTATAAATCCGTTAAATCAGTATCGAATGAGAGTCTGTTATCTGCATCTATTTTAGGTGATAATCTGACTCTAACATTGAAGCCGGATCAAACAGGAGAAGCTACCGTCTCCGTTAATTTCGATTCGAATGGAAAGATTGTCACAAAGGATTTGAAAGTGACGGTGAAAGGAAAAGCAGTTTATTTAGATAAGCATGAGTTATCTCAGAATGTGGGTGAAAAATCCACATTAAAGGTGACTGTTCCCGAAGGTGTTTCTGCCGTATGGACTTCTTCGAACAGCAATGTGGCGAGTGTGGTAAATGGAGAAATAACCGCTGTTGCTCAAGGTTCTGCCAAAATTATCGTGTCAGCAGGTAATGAGAAGGACACTTGTCTTGTAAATGTTTCTCTTTCAGTCCAAAGTTTGACTTTAGATGTCGAGAGTGATACGACCCGTGTACAGCGTGATGGTACACTCCAGTTAAAAGTTAAATTACATCCTGAAGGAGCGGTTCTACCTGAATTGCTTTGGAACTCCTCGAACACAAAGGTCGCTCATGTGAATAATAAGGGATTGGTTACGGCTTTTGCGGATGGACTAGCTGTTATTAAGGTTATGAGTGCAGATTCATCCAAAATGGATAGCTGTGTTATCAAGGTTCTAGCCAATATTCAATCCGTGAGTTTACCGGAATCAATATCCCTAAATACGAATTCGAATGGAAAGCAACATACTTATACATTGAAACCTACGTTTATACCTGCTAAGCCTACAAATACGGTTGTTAGTTGGAAATCTTCGAATGAGGATATTGTCACGGTTTCAGAGAAAGGCTTAATTACGGCTATTAAAGCAGGTGAAGCTACCATTACGGTGACTACGGAGGATGGATCGAAAACTGCGGAATGTAAAGTGAATTGTGTACAATGGCCGGATGCGGTTAAATTGGATTTGACATTTGTTTCTATGAAACCGGGTAACACGCAGCAATTGACGATAACGACAACACCAGATTCGATAGGTGCCGTACCAATGAAGTATGTTTCTGATACGCCGGATGTTGTTACGGTTGATAAGAATGGTGTATTGACCGCAAAAAAATATGGTGAGGCAATCATTACGGTGTCTCCGTTAAGTGGTGCGGATGTAAAAGCGACTTGTAAAGTTGCGGTTGAGATTCCTGTAACGAGCATCCAATTGGATAAAGATACGATTTGCCAGAAACCGAACACTTTCGCTCAATTGACCGCAACTATTAATCCGGGGGATGCTACATTCCAAGAACTGACATGGAAGTCTACCAGTATGAGCCCCGTGCGCGTGTCTAGCGATGGCAAGGTTTCTTTCGTTCGTCCGGGTAAATCAAATGTCGTCGTTACTTCAAAATACGGAGGAATAACCGATACTTGCGTAATAATCGTTGATTCAATCCATGTGGAATCTTTTGAATTAAAACAGCATGAGATGACAATCGATATCTCGAAGTCTGGTCGCTTAGAATGGATTTATGCGCCTGATGACGCATCTCAGACAATGCCCGATATAACGGCCGCTGATGAAGATATATTATATATTTATTATGATGGACGTATTCGTGGAGAAAAGGCGGGCTCTACTTGGGTCTATGCGAATATGGAAAATGGCAAGTTTGTCGATTCTTGTTTAGTCCATGTCGTATGTGATATAGATACTGTAACGTTGAATAAGAATCAAGCTACGATAGAACTAGGTCGTACGATAACGTTAACTCCGACAGTTAAAGTAAAACCAACCGTAGAGAATCCGGAAGAAGTGGATCAAACAGTTTATTGGAAAAGTGATAATAAGGAGATCGCTACCGTTGTGGACGGTGTAGTGACCGCTATTTCAGGAGGTTCTACTCGCATTTGGGTATATACGAATTACGGAGATATTCCTGCCTATTGTGATGTCACGGTAGTTCCGGTTACGGAGGCTCCTTCCTCTTCAGTTACAGGGGTTTCTTTAAATGCTTCTTCTTTGTCTTTAGATAAGGGCGAGACGGCTGTTTTAGCTGCGATTGTCACTCCTTCAAATGCGGAAAATAAATCCGTGTCATGGAGTAGCTCGGATATTACTGTTGCTTCTGTAGCCGACGATGGTACGGTTACCGCCGGAATTGCCGGTGTCGTTACGATAACCGTAACAACGGATGACGGTGGTTATACGGCCACTTGCGAGGTTACGGTAACCGACCCAGACTTGGATAAACCTGTGGTTGAGGCCGCTGATTCCACGGCTACGCTGACCTTCCCGAAAGTGCCAGAGGCTACCTTCTATGAGGTCTCCGTATACAAATATGTGAATGAGGTTCCCGTATTGTTTGGTGTTTACACGATGGATGCGGACGGGAATATCCTCACCAGCTTGCGAAGCGATCTGCGTTTAGGTACTCCGGATAAGATCGCTATATCCTTGCGGGATTTGGATGAAGATTCTGATTATATCGTGAAAATTACGGCTGTTAAAGAGAAAGACGGAAAGAAAGAGGTGGTAGGCACATTCTATAGTGAACCGTTCTCTACCTCTTCCGGGACGGTCAGCAATGAGACGATAGGTGCGGGTGAGGCCCGTATCTATTATTACGCCGGCTATCTGCATTTGAATAATCTGGAAGGCTATCGTTGCTATATCGTAGGATTCAACGGTACGGTATTGGATGCTTTTGAGGTGACCGATTTGAATGAGAGCCGTTTGATGAGTTTTTCCAAAGGATCTTATATCATCACTGCCATCAATGGCAATGATCGGATAACGAGGAAGTTCGTAATCAAGTAATATCGAAACAAGGTGAAGGAGAGTCAAAAGGCTCTCCTTCCTATCGTTATAACAATGTGATATGAATGACATTTTAAATTAATTAGCTTATGAGAAAATTTTGTTGTTTATTTCTATCTTAGTACCCCGTTATTGAGCAATTTTAAGCATGAAAAGATTCATAGTTCCCGCATTGCCGGACGAAACCTCTGAGGAAGAGGATGTTTACGAGCTAACGCATATCGATCACTTGTTTATAAGAGACCGGATCGAGATTCCGGGATTCAGTAATTACGAGACGTTAAAATGTGACTTTCATACCCATACGGTATTCTCCGACGGCTTGGTATGGCCCGATGCCCGGATATATGAGGCTTGGCAGGAGGGATTGGATGCGATAGCGATTACTGACCATATCGAGCACCGGATCAACAAGGTTATTTTGAAAGGAGATTTAAACGAATCTTACAAAATCGCTAAAAAAGCCGCTGACGACATGGACTTTATCGTGATTCCCGGAGCGGAAATAACACGTTCCAAGCCCTTGGGACACCTAAACGCCTTGTTTGTACAAGATGTCAATCTTATGGAGAAAGAAAATCCTGTGGAATCTATTGCCGAGGCAAAAAGGCAAGGGGCATTTATTGTGTGGAATCATCCCGGCTGGCCGAATCATAAGGCCACTTTATATCCCATACATGAAAAACTGATTCAAGAGAACATGATCGATGGTATAGAAGTCATGTCTTACAAGGACTTTTACCCGATTGCATTAGAATGGTGTTCCGGTTTTAAGAAAGCGTTTATGGCAAGTAGCGACGCTCATTGTGTTCTTTCCGGGATATACAGGAAAGGACTACGTCCCCTGACGCTGGTATTCTCGGAAGAAAGAAGTGAGAAAAGGATACGGGAGGCATTGTTCGCCGGTCGTACGGCCGCGTTATTCGATGGGAAAATCGCGGGAGAAGAAAAATACTTGGCCCCATTGGTCAAGGCCTGTATCCGGGTTAAGCGAATGAGGAATACGTGTTTGGAGGTAACCAATATATCTGATATTCCTTTCATTATATATTGCGAAAACAATTTATACCTGCTCCCGGAAAGAAAAACGATTATAATGATGAATCCTAAGGAAAATAGTTGGATAATGAAAAACTGTTTTATCGGCAGGAATAAGAACCTATCGATTTATTTCGATGATTTTTCGGTATGAGTCAATTTTCATCCAGCTCAGAGACCGGGCCCTAATGCGGCATATTACGTCTCTACAACTAGATATAAATTTCTCGGAAGGGCTAAACTTTTCGATCCGTAATTTCTCTAGTGCTTCCGACAATCCTCTGGCGGTAGCACGCTCATCGATCTCCCCTGTTTTCATCCGAACTGATCATGTGGGTATCTATATTAAATCGGATTACTATTGATAGTAACCGCATTTTTTATGGATAGTAGTCGGTATTTCCCTCGTCCTTATTTTTTAATTTATACAATATGCAGTATAGTCAAAAAAAAGCATTTAATAATATTGTGTATATTTTGAATTGTTTTTTATAAATTTGCTGCCGTATTGGTTCGCCTACTTTATTCAGGGTACGGCGATTAAAAGGGAATCAGGTGAGAAACCTGGACAGTCCCGCTGCTGTAAGCTCCAAAAAAGCTTTAGACATCAACTCATTGCCACTGTTTCCGGAAGGAACGGGAAGGAAGTTCTAAAGTGGAGTAAGTCAGAAGACCTGCCAATGCCGGATAACCGCCGCGATTTTACGCTACCGGGGTTTAGCGTAGGATTCAAAAAGGGGAAATATACGAAGTGAATATTGCTTTACATGAAGGATTGATCGGGTGAATCGTGACTTAGTACCTCCCGGACTATGGAAATATTCATGATTATTTGATCTTTCTTTTATATTCCCTCTTGATCGTTTTTTGGAGTTTTACATTTAATATAAAAGCTTATGAGAAAAATTCTATCTCTTTTCTTTGTAATGGCTTTGTGTGTAGTAGGTCTTTCGGCGCAAGGATTGGTTCAAGGGCAACCACATCCCTCGGCTCCGAATGTGCTGGCGAAAACAAAGTCCCAGTTAAGGGCTGACGCCAGCTTTTCTTTTGACGACATCCAGTTTTGGGTAGGAAGCGGCAGCAAGAGAGCCGCTTTAGTGATCGAATGGCATGATGGGAATCGACCGGATGCTATGGTTTGGGGATATCGCTGGGATGGCGAGGCTACCGGACACGATATGATCGTGGCGATAGCGAAGGCCGATCAGAAACTTCTTTTATTAACCCAATATACGGGTTGGATGGGTTATACGATCGATGGTATTGGATATGGGGATAATCTGGACGTCCGATATGATTTGGATGTGGCCAAGAATGAACCGAATAATGCTTTCAAATTTGAACCTCCCATTACGAATCCTTTGTTGGGGCAGACTGGTTTTCCTGAAAATCCGGCGGGGGACGTAGCGGCGGCTATTCGACAAGGCGTACAAACCGGGGTTATCTATCACCCGATAAATGCGGAAAGATATGGATATCCATCTTATGACTATGACCATTGGAGTTGTAGCAATGGCATTCATTGGCAAGCCGGTTGGTATTATGGTTATTGGAGTTATTTTGTGAGAAGTAGTCAAACCTCGAATTTTAGTTATTCAGGTTTAGGTGCTACAAGCCGTGTATTGACGGATGGTTGTTGGGATGCGTGGAGTTGGAATGGAAATATGAATACATCAGAAGGAACTCAGCCCGGAGATGTCTTTGTCGCAGCGACAATACCCTCTGGAGGTGGAGGGGATGAACCCGAGATCCCGGTGATACACGTAACATCCATTTCTCTCAATAAGTCTTCTTTGCGTTTACAAGCAGGAGCAAATGCAATCCTTGCAGCTAGTATCTCTCCTGTAAACGCTGATAATAAGCAGGTTACTTGGAGTAGTTCCGATACAGGTATAGCAACGGTAGAAGATGGGGTCGTAACAGGTGCCAAGCCCGGTGTGGTGAAAATAACAGCCCGATCGGTAGATGGCGGATATACCGCTGTTTGCGAGGTGACGGTAACGGAGACGGTTACTCCTGAGATCGATTTTGAAGGGACCGGGGCGGTTATCTCATTCCCTAAAGTGGAGGAAGCCACCTCCTATGAGGTTCGTGTCTACAGATATGAGAATGGAAGTTATAAAAAGATAGGCACTTACGTAGCGGATGCGGAAGGCAATATCATTACTGAACTACTGACGAAAGGCTTACGGGCTACTTCCGGCACTATATCCGTCCCACTGAAGAACCTAGGGAGGGATGACGCTTATCGGATAGAGATCCAAGTCATGAATGGCTTGGACGTGATCGATACCTATATGGTAGAAAAATCTTCTGATCCGGTGAGCAATGAGACTATGGCTCCCGTTATCCCAAAGGTTTCCTATCAGAATGGAGCGTTGCGCTTTGAGCATTTAGCCGGATATCAAATCTATTTAATGCAGATAAACGGGAAAATGTTGGAACGTTTTGTGATTCAAGTTCGGGAGGAACTTCATCCAATATCTCTTCCATCCGGGAATTATCTACTGATAGGCGAAAAGGATGGCGATAAAAAGACATTTAAAATTCATATTACTCAATAATTAAATTTATTAACATGAGACGAACACTTTACTTAAGTATGGTCTGTTTGCTATCGGCTCTGTTGGTAGTAGGCCAAACCGGTTCGCGGGATCTGAATCCGATAGAGAAACAGAAATTGCAATTACCTGAATTACCCGGTTCGCAGGCACGAGCCTCGATGCTTCGATCCAATGAAAGCGTGGATTACACGAAAGGTACCTTTATCGTAAACGAAGATTGGTACGGGCACCAAAACAGTTCGGTGAACTTCCTGTCGGATGATGGGACTTGGACATATAACGCGTTCCAAAGAGAGAATCCGGGACATGAATTGGGATGTACGAGCCAGTTCGGTACGATTTATGGGGATTTGTTGTATATCGTGTCCAAGCAATCAAAAGATGGTGCGGCATCTGTAGAGGGAAGTCGCTTAGCGGTAATTGACGCGAAAACGATGCAAGTGAAGAAGGAATTTCAGACGATCAACAGCGCAGGAGCTGATGGACGTTCTTTTTTAGGAGTGGATCTGACGAAAGGTTATATCGGAACGAGTAATGGTATTTATGTTTTTCATACAGGATACGATGAAAAGACCGGAAAATATGATGAAAACCAGATGTCTATCGAGGCCAGCGCAATCGGAGGAACGACGGGAATTTCTTCCAGCGATTTGTATCATTCACAGATTGGAACCATGATCCGTGTTGGAAAATATGTATTTGCGGTACATCAAACGAAAGGATTGTTGGTGATCGATCCGAAAGAAGATAAAGTTATCAATATGATATTGAAGCCCGAGGAGGATAGTAATCATGGCTTGGGCTCTATCGTGCTTTCTAAAGATGGTAATTTATGGGCTAGCGTGACATTCGAGTTAACTGGTACCGGAGCGACAATGCCTTATATGTGGAAAGTGAATCCATATACGTTAACAACGCAAAAGGTAGATATACCAACAACGGATGGTATTGAGGAGATTCCCAACTCTTGGTATGCATGGACCGCCGATGGTTTCTGTGCCAGTACGAAAGAGAATAAGATCTATTGGAAAGGACAAGGCTCCGGTAGTTGGTTCACGGGATATAAGATTTTCTGTTATGACATAGATAAGGATTCTTTTTATCAAGTATTCGACTTTACAAAGCTAGATAAAGGAGATTGGCGTCTTTATGGTACGGGATTCCGTATTGATCCGGTGGATGATAATATGTATTGTTTCCTTTATCATGAATTCTTAAACCCGGAACATGAATTAGCGGTAATTAAAACAGACGGAAGAGGGGATACGAACGGAACAATGGTAGGTCGCTATCCTTATGAGAAAGTGAATTATTGGTTCCCTGCTTTGCCTGTGTTCCCGGATAACATGGCTCCGACAATCACAGACGGTTTACCTAGCGAAATTACGTTTTCCGCTGAAAATACGAAGTATAGTAAATCAATGGATGAGATTATAGAAGATGGTGATAATATGATTTCAGCGGTTGTTACTACGATTGTGAATCCGAATCCGGAACTAATTAGTGCGGAGGTGATAAATAACACGTTGACTATTGCTCCGATCGTGGAGAGTATCCAAGAAGTGAAAGAAATTCAACTTAATTTTGAGTTTAACTCAAATGGTAAGATCGTAAATAAACAAGTTGTCGTAAAGTTGACAACTTCAACAGTAGCTCCTTTTGAGTTTAATGAAAAAGAGGTGACACTGGAAGGAAAAGAAAAAACTTTAACATTGGCTGTTACAGGATTAGCGGAAGAGACAATAGAATGGAGTAGTTCTCATCCTGAAATTGTGAGGGTTTCGGAAGATGGTACTGTCATTGGTGTCACTTATGGTACTGCGATAATTACAGCGAAGAGTAAGATACGCCCGACACTTTCTGCGAAATGTTCTGTTACTGTCAAGCGTCCAGCAATGACATTAAAGGAATCTTCTGTAGAATTATATGTTGGAGAAACAAAAGAAAGAGTGCTGACTCCTGTAGATAATAGAATAGAATTAGGAGAAAAGATAGAGTGGACTTCATCCGATGAAAATATCGTAACGGTGGAAGGAACGGCATATTATGCGAATGTTACTGCTCATTCTGCTGGTGTCGCTGAAATTATTGCGACAATTAAATCGGAAATAACCGGAGAAACTTTGTCTGTAACTAAACGTAAGGTAACGGTAGAAACATTTATACCTGTCGAAAAAATAGAATTGCGATTCGCATCTTCAGGAGAGTTGCTGCCAGAAGATGTCATAACGATGAACCTGAATGACAAGCTACAGCTTTCCGCTATTGTTAGGCCGGACAATGCCAGTTCGAAGGATTTGAAATGGTCTTCTAGTGATGAAACTGTTTTTTCTGTTAGTAATGCAGGAGTGATACAAGCAAAGGGTAGTGGTGAAGTGACTATTACTGTTTCAGCTGCGGGTAGTGATGCTTTAGCTTCGTGTCAACTTTCTTGTTCGTTTGAGTATGAAGGTGCGGCCTTTAAAAAT